>OGFN01000453.1_pt1 | contig 20939 bp, 18 predicted proteins | sample 1570921 | NCBI WGS metagenome assembly OGFN01 (sample SAMEA2581940, study PRJEB24529) | metagenome | biome: Human gut stool | place: China | collected 2011
GTCCGCCGTGGAGAAGGCGAAGAACCGCGCGGTCGAGAAGCTGAGAGAATCCTATTCCGGCAGCAGGCTTCAGGTATGGAGGACTGTTCATCGCATGATGCGGAGACCGGTTCCGCCGCCGGGGGAGGGCAGTGAGCTGCGGCGCAATTTTCCGCAGTATGTTCGCGCTTTGACGGAGGTCTATGGCGTGCTGAACGAAGCCACCTCAGATATGGATCAATTTGCTGAGTAAAAAAACTATACAAATATTTGTACAGCCAACTATGTTATTATCCTATACAAGCTCATCCGCAGATGCTATACTCAAGTAAAGTAAGCGAAAGAAGGGATATGTACCATGCTGACGGAAAAAGCCAATGCCATCTGCCTTTTGGAGGTTCTAAAAGAGTATTCCGATGCAGAGCACATTCTGCCCATGCGGGAGATCATTGCAAAAATGCAGTCCCTCTACGGCATCAAAATCGACCGCCGTACCGTTTACGGGGCCGTTGCGCTTTTGATCGAGCTCGGTTACGACATTTCCATTTACGAGGACAATGGTGTCGGCTATTACCTCCGCAGTCGGGAATTGGAACAGTCGGAAGTCCTTTTGCTGACCGACGCGGTATATTCCTTCCCGTTCATTCCCGCAAAGCAGACGGAGCAGCTCGTCCAAAAGCTGCAAAAGCAGCTTAGCGTCCACCAGCGGAAGCGGTACCGTTACCTGACCATATCGCGGCATGGACGCAAGACCGACAACCGCCAGGTATTCTGGAACATTGAGCAGTTGGACGAGGCGATCGCGCAGAAGAAAAAAGTCCGGCTCGGCTATCTCCACTACGGGCTGGATAAAAAACAGCACGAGGCAAAGACCTACACGCTCAGCCCCTACGAAATGATTTACATGAATGAGCGGTATTACCTCATTTGTGTTCCCGACCACGCGCCAAATACACGTCTTTACCGCATTGACCGCATGAAGAATATTCAAATTTTGGATGATCCTCGCAGCGAGGCTGTCGCCCGTCAGGAGGCACAAAATGCTGTCTATGCCTATGTCGGCACTCCGGAGCGCATCATCATGTACTGTGACCGAGCCATCTTAGACGATGTGATCGACCGCTTTGGCACAGAGGTACAGATCCGTGAACACGACGAAAATACCTTTACCGCCAGTTTTACCGCACCGCCGCGCGGCGTCAAATTCTGGGCGCTGCAATACCTGCCGCATGTGGAGGTCGTAGAGCCTGCGTGGCTGCGGGAGGAGATTATTGAGAGCCTTGGAAAGAACAAGTATTTGGCGCTCATTAAGGAGGTCTGACAGATGGATACGTTTGTGGGAAAATCGCAAAAAATTCGAATCGATGTATCGAGTATTGAAATTGAGAGCAAAAAATCTTCGACTTTTGGCAGCAAGCATATTTCTTGTGATAAGATCACCAAGGTTGACCAACGAGGGAACTCCGTTTTTATTAGCGTAGGCAGTGGCTTTTACGCATCGCCTACAGAAATTGAGTTTAATGACCGCTTCGAGGCGGAAAGAGCCTACCGTGCTGTCTATAATGCAACGCCTATGTCTTGGCCGCTTAGCATTGAAGGTAATACCCTATACATAGGCGGACGATATAGCTTTCATGGAAAAAGTATCCGCATATCGGACATTCAGGAAGCTTCTGCTAACGGTGAAGGAAAACTAACCATACGGTGTAAGCGTAGCTATGATTCTTTTTCCATTCAAAGAAGAGATCCGTATGAAGCAAGAAAAGAAGCTGACATGATCAACGCCCGGCTCCAAAAAACGCAAGATCGTTCCAACCAAAGTGATTTTGCTTCATGGGTTATCGCATCGGGAAGATCATCCTCCTCAAGTACGCGGGCATCGCAAACCTCTCAGGAATCAACTCAAACACAAGTGCAGCCCAAGGTCAGGCAAAAGAAAACATCTGTATTTAGGAATGTTGTGGCGATTGTTATTGTCCTCATCCTTTGCAGCCTTCTCAATAGGGTAATAGATAACGACAGATCTGCTTCCGTTTCAGTCTCGGCCCAAGCAGCGATGATCGATTACATTGGCTTGACGGTCGGCGATATTGAAGATATGTTTGGAGCCGATTATACTACCGATTACTGGGAAGGTGGATACAATATGTACTACTCTGATACCAGTGGCTGCCCATATGTTTTCATTTATAATCCGCCGGATATGTCTACTTACGACGGACACCCCAACCGGGATTACACCATCACCGGTATTTCCTGTTCCACTTTGAATAGCGTTGTATTTGGAGATGCAAAGATTGGAATGCCTCACAGCGATTTCGAAAAAGCCATTGGGCAAACGTACAAGGTTGATTTTCCAATCGGCTGGAGTTACACGCTGCCTGGCGATGTTCTGACCGTTAATGCGCAAGGAGCAAACGGGCTTCAAAACGGAGCACACAAATTGATTGTTTTGGAGGACAATAGCACTGTAGTCTTTGCTTTGCTATGGAGAATTTCTGAGGACTCATAAAGAAAAGGTGGGTTTTGTAATGTCAGGAAGCGAGAGTAAGTGGAAGCAAGATTACCTCTACCGTATGTTTTCGCACCATACCAAGGATAAGGAAATGGAAAACTACGTTGTCAACGCGATATGGGCGAGGCTGGACGATCTGAACGTCAAACCCATAACGCAGCAATATGTCCGCCGCCCCAATGGCTATGCGTTGATCGACCTCTATTTCCCGCAGATCAACTACGGCGTGGAGTGCGACGAAGCGTATCACAAGGACAATACGCTCAAGGACGCCGCACGCGAAATCGACCTGCAAACAGCACTGTCCGCCTGCAGCGAAGACGGATTGACGATCCGCCGTGTGGATGCAACGCTGGACGCAGATGCGCTTCACGCCCGCATCCGCGAGATCGTCTGCGAGATCCGGCAAAAGGTCGCAGAAAAAGGAGAACAGCTCTCTCCATGGCTTGAGCAAGAAGAGGAATGGCGCAGTATCAAAGAGCGCGGTATTCTGCGGACAGAGGATGCCTATTCCTTTAAAACGATTGCCGACATTTGCCAAAAATGCTTCGGCAAGGATGCGAACTATCGCATCCAGCGCAGCTTTTTCCATGTGGCCGATGATCGGATGCTTTGGTGTCCTAAGTTGGCGATTGAACTGCCTGACGGCTCAAAGGTGGCGCAGTCTCGCGGCTGGATCAATGAGCTGTCCGCTGACTGGAATGTGATCATCGAACATAATGACAGCGGCGCTACCCCAGTAAAGCACCCGGATAAGCCACGCTATACCTTCGCAAAGAGCAAGGACGAACGCGGTGAGGACGCTTACCGGTTTATCGGTATATTTGAATGGAGCGAGACCACGCCGAGCGGTGAACACATCTATAAGCGCATGGCAAGCGATATGAAACTGAAATAGTACCATGCACAGCGTCCCTGTACAGACATTTGCACAGGGTGCCGTGCTATTCTATCAACAGAACAGAGAGCATACGGATAGTGCCGTAGTACGGTGCCAAGAAAGGATGGACAAAATGAAATATACTTCTGCCCAGGCCAATAAGCTGCTGAAAAAGCTGAATGACGAATATTCCGCCCTGCTGGATAAAGAGCAGCGCAGCCGCGACTTCCGCGCTGCGATGGGCGAGGACGTGGAGTCCGTACGCCCCGCCTACGATTACGCGGAAACACAGGCGCGCCTCGCAGAACTCGAAGGGAAAATCCGCGCCCTCAAGCACGCGATCAACTGCTTCAATATGACGCATTTTGTCGACGGCTTTGAAATGACCATCGACGAGATGCTGGTCTATATCCCGCAACTCACAAGGCGCAAAAATAAGCTTCTTGAGATGAAGAGCCGCCTTCCCAAGGAGCGCGTTGAGGAGCAGTACGGCCGGCAGTCAAACATCATCGACTACCGCTATGCAAACTACGATATTGCCGCAGTGGAGGCCGATTACGACAAAACTGTCGACGAGCTTTCCCGCGCGCAGCTTGCGCTTGACGCGATCAACGGGCGTGAAACCTTCGATCTTGGCGAATGATCTTTTTCCGTCATTTCCATACGAATGTCTGACTATTTTATAACAGAGTTACGATCTCCGTTCGGGTTTACAGTTCGGTGAGAGCATCGGTTATTTTGATGGTTATTTGTTATGCTGCCCCATGTTCAAGGTTCGGGGGACCAACCATTACGGCATCGATGGAGCGAGAAAACTTTTTTGGGAGGCGGAAGTACGGTTATATGCCTCCCTCTAAAATTGTGGAAAAAGCGCCCCTGTACAGACAAACGTACAGGGGTGCGGGCTATACTTCTTAATGACAAACTCCTATGTTACCAAGGATATCCATTAAAATGGTCTATTTGAAAAATTTCACAATACTAAGCCGCGAACAGGAAGAAAGAATTCTTGATTCGATCAGAGAAACCTGTTATACCACGCGATATCCGTTCAACATCTTCCGTTATCGCGATGTGCCGCAGCTCGAATTTGAGCCTCTAACCATATTCTATGGCGGTAACGGGAGCGGTAAAACAACGCTGTTGAACATCATTGCAGAACGATTGCATCTTTCGAGAGAGACCGTTTTTAATCGGAGCAGCTTTTTTGAAGATTATGTTCGAGAATGCAGCTACAAGATGACATTCGGGAAAATTGCTCCTCCGGGTAGCCGCATCATAACCAGCGACGACGTATTTGACTATTTGCTTGACATCAGATACGTCAATCAAGGAATCGACACAGAAAGAGTCAAACTCTTTGATCAATATGTAAGCGACAAATATGAGCCGTTCCAGTTAAAAGGGCTTGATGACTACAAGGAATTCAAGCGTAACTGTGACGCCAAATCAAAATCGCGATCCAGATTTATCAAAGAACGTTTAATGGAGAATGTCCAAGAGCAATCCAACGGGGAAAGTGGTTTATATTACTTTACCAACTCAATTAAAGAGAACGCCCTCTACCTGCTGGATGAACCGGAAAACAGTTTATCTGCCTCACTGCAATTGAAACTGAAAAGTTTTCTTGAGGATTCTGCGCGATTCTATCACTGCCAATTCATCATCTCAACACATTCACCGTTTCTGCTTTCCATGCAAGGTGCAAAAATATATGATCTCGACTCAGATCCAATCGATGTAAAGCCATGGACTCAGCTGGAAAATGTCAAAACGTATTATAGCTTCTTCAAAAGTCATGAAAAAGAGTTTTTCTGATAACAAGCCCAAGTGCTTTTTCAATTGATTATATTAGCGGCTGCGCGTCATCATAATTAAACCCTAACAACAAAAGACATCCAAGAGATTCTGTCTTGGATGTCTTCTATGTCAGCAACTCTTTTCATTCTGTTTCATCTTGTACGCTTCGTTTCACCGAAGCGCTGGAAGTGCACGATCTCGCGCGCACGCAGGAATTTGATGACATCACTCACGTCCGGATCGTCGGAAAGGCGCAGAATGTTGTCATACGTCACGCGCGCCTTCTGTTCCGCAGCCAGGTCCTCTGTGAGGTCCGCGATGGTGTCGCCCGTGACCTGCATGGTGCTCGCCGACCACGGGTAACCCGAGGCGAACTGTGGGAAAACGCCCGTCGTGTGGTCGACAAAGTACGGCTCGAACCCAGCCTCCTTGATCTGCTCCTCGGTCAAATTGCGCGTAAGCTGGTGAACGATCGTGCCGACCATCTCGAGATGCCCCAGCTCCTCTGTGCCGATGTCGGTCAGCAGGCCCTTGAGCTCGGGGTAGGGCATAGAGTAGCGCTGGGAGAGGTAGCGCAGCGACGCGCCGAGCTCGCCGTCCGGGCCGCCGTACTGCGAGATGATCGCCGCGGCAAGCCGTGGATTCGGGTTCTTGATCCTGACGGGGTACTGTAACTTTTTCTCATATACAAACATTACTTTTCTCCCTCCAGATCCCACGGCCACGGATCATTCAGCCACTTGAAGCTGCCGGGCGTCACGTCCGTCTGCAAAATCGGGCCGTACTGCTTTTCATAGGCCTCGCGCCCCTCGCGGCCGAGCTTGATATACGACCAGTAGAGGTTCAGAACCTCGGTGTCCTCCGGGTGTGTGGTGAGATAAAGCCCCAGCTCGTCGATGGCAAAATCGAGCGCCATCAGCTCTGAGAGCGCCGTGTTGACGGCGGGGAACTTCGTCTTCATCTGCGCGTGAAAGGGTAGGTTCAGCCCCGGAAACAGCGTGCCGGCCTTGAGTGCGTCCTGTTGGGAATAGCGCTCGGGGTCGTTTTTCTGCACGGGGACATAGGGAAAAGCCAGCGGCGCGCAGCAGCCGTTCGGCAGTGTACCCACGCCGGACTCGGCGCGCATGGCTCTGTTGTCGTCCAAAGAAGTCTCCTCCTTGCAAAGAAATCGGGCATCCGCCCACACCATCCTATGCAGCGGGAGAAAAAAGGGAAGCGGGGCTTTTCTTTTTGTTCAAAGTCCTGTATAATGAAAAGCACATAAGGCCGCGCCGCGGGGCATACATTGTTCCGGGGTGAGGGGTATTTTGTTTATCGTGTTCGGAAAAAAGGCGTTTTACGCCATATTCGCGCTGCTGCTCGTGCTGACGGCGGCGACCGTCAGCCTGCTTCTGCCGCCGGAGGCGGTGGAGACGAGTGTGTCGGCGCCGACAGGGAAGACCGTCTGGGTCATCGACGCGGGGCACGGTGGGGAGGACGGCGGGGCCGTCGCCGCCGACGGCAGCAAGGAAAGCGACATGAACCTCGCCATCGCGCAGCGGCTCGACGCGCTGCTCGTTTTTCTCGGCGAGGAGACGCGCATGACGCGCACAGAGGATATCTCCATCCACGATGCCAGTGCGTCCACGCTGCGGGAAAAGAAGCGCTCCGACCTTGAAAACCGCGCGGGACTGGTCAACAGCACGCAAGGTTCTATCCTTGTCAGCATCCACCAGAACAGTCTTCCGTCATCCAAGCAGACGCACGGCGCGCAGGTGTTTTACGGCAAAAAAGAGGGGAGTGCCGAGGTCGCGAATGCGGTGCAGCTCGCGCTGAATCAGACTGTCAATGCGGGCAATGAGAAGACAGAGAAGGCCATCGACGCGTCGATCTTCCTGATGAAAAACGTCACCGCGCCTGCAATCCTGATCGAGTGCGGATTTTTGAGCAATGAAAACGAAACGGCGCTTTTGAAAAGTGGCGAATATCAGCAAAGACTGGCCGTTGTGATCGCGTCCGGCCTTTTACAGCAGCAGTAAAGCAAAAGAGGTTTACAATATGGCAAAGGCAAAAAGTGTATTTTTCTGCACGGAGTGCGGCAACGAAACGCCCAAATGGGCGGGCCGCTGCCCGAGCTGCGGCGCATGGAACACACTCGTCGAGCAGGCCGTCGGCGACGGTGCAAAGGCAAAAGCGGGTGGCCGCAGCCGCGCGCTGCGCGCCAAGGCGCACCCGATCGCAGAGCTCGACACGGCGCAGGAGATCCGTTTTCCCACCGGCATGGGCGAACTCGACCGCGTGCTCGGCGGCGGCGCTGTGCAGGGTTCGCTCGTGCTCGTCGGCGGTGCACCGGGCATCGGCAAATCGACGCTGATGCTGCAGATCTGCGGAAAACTGAGTGAAACCGCCAAAATTCTGTACGTTTCCGGCGAGGAATCGCCGCGTCAGCTCAAGCTGCGCGCCGACCGTCTCGGCGTGCAGTCGGACAACCTGTACGTGCTGTCCGAGACCTGCCTCGGTGATGTGCTGGAATCCGTCGAAGAAGAAAAGCCCGACGTTTTGATCGTCGACTCCATCCAGACGCTCTATCAGGACTCGCTCGAATCGCCCGCGGGCAGCGTGGCGCAGGTGCGCGCCTGCACGCTGGAGCTGATGCAGCTGGCCAAAGGGGAGGGCATCACCGTCTTTGTCATCGGGCACGTCAACAAAGAGGGTTCTATTGCGGGCCCGAAGGTGTTGGAGCACATGGTCGACTGCGTTTTATATTTCGAGGGTGAGGCGCACATGAGCTATCGCATCCTGCGCGCGGCGAAAAACCGCTTCGGCGCGACGAACGAGATCGGCGTATTCGAGATGCGCAGCGAAGGCCTTGTCGAAGTGCCGAACCCGTCGGAAATGCTGCTTTCGGGACGACCTGACGATGCGCCCGGCACGTGTGTGACCTGCGTGATGGAAGGCCAGCGCCCGGTGCTGGCCGAGGTGCAGGCATTGCTTGCGCCCGCGGCGCAGTCAGTCTCGCGGCGGACAAGCAACGGCTTTGACTACAACCGCGCCGCCATGCTGATGGCGGTGCTCGAAAAGCGCGGCGCGCTCAAGGTGTCCGGCTGTGACGCGTTCTTGAACGTCATCGGCGGATTGAGCGTGGACGAGCCCGCAGCAGACCTTGCCGCCGTGCTGGCGCTCGCGTCGAGTTATCTCGACAAGCCCATCGGCAATCACGTCGCCGCCATCGGCGAGGTCGGCCTGACCGGCGAGCTTCGCAGCGTGAACCATTTGAGCGAGCGGCTCAGCGAGGTGCACCGTCTGGGCTTTGAAACATGCATCATCCCGAAGCAGCGCAAGGATCAGATCCGCGCGCCGCAGGGGCTCGCGCTGATCGAAGCGTGCAACATCGCCGAAGCGCTGCGCGCCATTGTGCAGGCGTAAACGCCGATGCGCCGATTGTAAAGCAGTTTCTATAATCTATAATATAGTAGCAAAACCGGCAGCGTTTTCACACTGCCGGACCCATAGAATCCCATGATCCTGACAAAGGAGGTTTTTGTCGCCAGCCACGCCAAAACGCTCATTTCCGCAAAAATACGCTTTTCCGCTCCCCTCAATTGAACAAAATTTTTATTTTGTTCAATTGAGTATAGACTTCAAAATGCCCCTCTCCATCGGCTCCTTTATTGAATACCGCCGTACAGCCGATCAACGGCATGTGCGCTGTGCATCCCGGTCAAAGGATCAATCTCTGCGCAGCTTTGCTCTGCGTCGCGTTTGAACTGCCAACAACGCTCACAGATCAAAGCTGCTGAATTTTTCTTTGCCGACATACCGACATTTTGAAATTCAATTTTGGAGTATCTCTCCGTATTATTTTTGTTGTAACGAATGAGCTCGCGTGAAAATGCGGCTTACTTATATTATGAACGACTACCGCTTGGAATCGCCGCCGATTTTGCGCGATTTTCTATCCTACCACGAGACCATCAAAGCCCACTCGCAGAAAACGGTCGATGAATATTTCCTCGACCTGCGCAACTTTTTCCGCTATTTGAAGCAGTCGCGCGATCCGTCGCTGCGCGGCCTCCCTCTCAATGAAATTTCCATCATGGACGTCGATCTTGACTTTGTGAAAAAAGTAACATTGACCGATATTTACGCCTACATGACCTATCTGAGCCGTGACCGCGTGCTGCATCAGAACAGCGACGTGTCCGACTACGGCTTAAATGCCGCGTCCAGAGCGCGAAAAATCGCGACAATTCGGTCTTTTTACAACTATTTGGTCAATAAAGCGCACCTTTTGGACACGAATCCCTGCAAGGACCTCGATTCCCCCAAGATCAAAAAGTCGCTGCCGAAGTACCTGACGCTCGATGAGAGCGTGCAGCTTTTGCAGTCCGTCGACGGGCAGAACCGCGAGCGCGACTACTGCATTCTGACGATCTTTCTGAACTGCGGGCTGCGAATCTCCGAGCTCTGCGGTCTCGATCTGCAGGATATTCAGGACGACGCGCTGCGCGTGCTCGGCAAGGGCAACAAGGTGCGCATCGTCTACTTAAACGACGCCTGCAAGGATGCGCTCAAGCGTTATCTCGCCGTCCGCCGCCCCATCTCCGGCCGCGATCACAATGCCCTCTTCCTCTCGTCGCGCAACGAGCGCATCAGCCGCTCGAGCGTCCACGCGCTCGTCAAAAAGCACCTGAGCGCCGCGGGGCTCGACGCTTCAGAATACTCCTCGCACAAGCTGCGCCACACGGCGGCAACGCTCATGCTGCAAAATGGCGTGGACGTCAAAGCCGTGCAGGAGGTGCTCGGGCATGAGCATCTGAACACGACGGAGATCTACACACACATTGATAACGACGCGCTGCGCGTGGCTGCAAAGGCAAATCCCTTGTCGCATGTAAAGATGAAAAAGAACGAGGATTAAAATTGACTTTCCCGGCTTCATCCGATATACTTAATAGTTGATGAAATGTATTTTTCAAGGAGGGTTTCCATGAATACACAAGAGCTTTCCCCCATCTGCCGGCAGGTGCGGCGCGACATCATCACGATGACCGCCAACGCCGGCAGCGGTCACCCCGGCGGTTCGCTGTCCGCTGTGGAGCTGATGACCAGCGTCTTCTTCAATCACATGCGCGTTGACCCGCAGAACCCGCACGACCCCGACCGCGACCGCTTCGTGCTCTCCAAGGGTCATGCGGCTCCCTGCTATTACGCGGTGCTCGCCGCTAAGGGCTTTATCTCCCGCGACGAATATGCGAACTTCCGCCAGCTGCACTCCATCCTGCAGGGCCACCCCGACGCCAAGAAGGTCCCCGGCATCGACGCCTCTACGGGTTCTCTCGGTCAGGGCGTGTCCATCGCCGTCGGCATGGCGCTGGGCGCCAAGCATCTCGGCAAGGATACGAAGGTCTTCGCCCTCGTCGGCGACGGCGAGAGCCAGGAGGGTCAGATCTGGGAGGCCTATATGGCCGCCGCGCACTATAAGCTCGACAATCTGACCGTCATCATCGACAACAATGGCCTCCAGATCGACGGCACGAACGACCAGGTCATGAGCCTTGGCGATCTGCCCGCCAAGCTCCGCGCGTTCGGCTTTGACCTCGTCGAGCTGCCCGACGGCAACGATCTCGACGCCGTCGAGGCCGCGCTCTCCAAGCCTACCATGCCCGGCAAGCCCAAGGCCATCCTTGCACACACCGTCAAGGGCAAGGGCGTTTCGTTCATGGAGAATCAGGTCGGCTGGCACGGCAAGGCCCCAAATGCCGAGCAGCGCGAGCAGGCTTTGAAGGAATTGGAGGACTAAGAACATGGCTGATAAAATTGCAACCCGTCAGGCTTACGGCGAAGCGCTGATCGAACTGGTCGAAAAGAACGATAAGGTCGTCGTGCTCGACGCCGACCTCGCCAACGCCACGCAGACCTGCAAGGTCGCCAAGGCGCACCCCGAAAAATTCTACAACTGCGGCATTGCCGAGGCCAACATGGTCGACATCGCCGCCGGTATGTCCACGATGGGCCTCATCCCCTACTGCTCTTCGTTTGCGATGTTTGCGGCCGGCCGCGCCTATGAGCAGATTCGCAACTCCATCGCCTATCCCCACTTCAATGTCAAAATCTGCGCGACCCATGCGGGCGTCAGCGTCGGCGAGGACGGCGGCAGCCACCAGTGCATCGAGGACATCGCCCTCATGCGCGTCATCCCCGGCATGACGGTCATCTGCCCCGCGGACGCCAACGAGGCCAAGGCCGCCACCATGGCGATCGCCGAGATGAACGGTCCTGTCTACATGCGCCTTGCGCGCCTCGCCACTCCCGTTTTCGAGGGCGACATGGTCAAGCCCTTTGAGATCGGCAAGGCCAACGTCCTGCGCAAGGGCAAGGATGTCGCGATCTTCGCGACCGGCCTGATGGTCAGCGAATCCCTCGCCGCCGCGGAGAAGCTCGCCAAGGAGGGCATCGACGCCGCCGTCATCAACATCCACACCATCAAGCCCATCGACGCTGCGTGCGTCACCGAATGGGCTGAAAAGTGCGGCAAGGTCATCACCGTCGAGGAGCACAGCGTCATCGGCGGTCTGGGCGACGCCGTGGCCGACGTCCTGATGGGCAAGGTGAACTGCAAGTTCCACAAGATCGGCGTGAACGACCGCTTCGGCCAGTCCGGCAAGGCGACGGACGTGCTGCGCGAATACGGCCTGACGGCCGATCAGATCGCCGAGACCGTCAAGGCGAACATCTGATGAACACCGCGCCCGAGTGCGTCGACATGACGGAATCACTGCGCCGCGGCGCAGGCCGCCTGCTTTATAACGGAGATGAAGGCTCTCTCGTCCTCAGCACGGACGGAACGTTTCTGCTGAGCGACATACAGGACGGCGCGCTTCTGTGCGAAAAGATTCGCACGCTTTGCCCTGCCGCTCCCAAGCTGTTCACCGTCAAAAGTGACGATGCCGCAGCAGCGCTGATGCGGGAATTCTCCCTGCACGATTCCATGCGCTGCACGCAGTGGGTCTATGAAAAGGGCGAGCTGCCCTGCCCCGTCACGGCGGACATCCGCCCGCTGACGCAGGAGCACGCGGCGCTGGCCGCGTCCGTCTATCACGACGGCGACGGTGCGTACATCCGCGACCGCATCGAACACGGCGCACTCTTCGGCGTATTTGAGAGCGATGCCCTCGCAGGCTTCGCCGGTTTTCATGACGACGGCAGCATGGGCATGCTCGAAATTCTACCGCCGTTCCGCCGCCGCGGGTATGCCGCGCAGCTGGAAGCATTTCTGATCGCTGCGGCGCTGAAGGAGGGCCGCACGCCCTACTGCCACGTGGTCGACGGAAACGAAGCGTCGCTGCATTTGCAGCGGAAAATGGGCCTCACCTGCACCCGCCTTCCCGCGATCTGGGTCAATTAAGCAAAGAAAGGAGACAAAGCGAATCGGTTTTGTCTCCTTTTTTCAAAAATATCGCAAATCCTCTTGCAAAATCAAATTTCTGTGTTACAATACAATTAGTTCCAAACGTACCAAACATTTGAAATAACTTTTTATCAAAGGAGAAGATATTATGCCGCTCGTAACATCTACTGAAATGTTCAAAAAAGCCTATGACGGCGGATACGCCATCGGCGCGTTCAACGTCAACAACATGGAGATCGTGCAGGGTATCACCGAGGCCTGCCAGGAAGAGCACGCGCCCGTGATCCTGCAGGTCAGCAAGGGCGCCCGCGCCTACGCGAACCACACCTACCTCGTCAAGCTCGTGGAAGCTGCTGTCGAGTGCTGCCCCGATATCCCCATCGTGCTGCACCTTGACCACGGCCCGGACTTCGAGACCTGCAAGTCCTGCATCGACGGCGGCTTCACCTCCGTCATGATCGACGCCTCCTCCAAGCCCTTTGCCGAAAATATCGAGATCACGAAGAAGGTCGTCGAGTACGCACATGACCACGGCGTCGTGGTCGAGGCCGAGCTCGGCACCCTCGCCGGTATCGAGGACGAGGTCAAGGTCGCCGCGCACGAGGCGTCCTACACCCATCCCGAAGAAGTCGAGGAATTCGTCTCCAAGACCGGCTGCGACTCCCTTGCCATCGCCATTGGTACCTCTCACGGCGCTTACAAGTTCAAGCCCGAGCAGTGCACCGTCAATGAGCAGGGCATCCTCGTCCCGCCCCCGCTGCGCTTCGATGTGCTGAAGGAAGTCTCCAAGCGTCTGCCCGGCTTCCCCATCGTGCTGCACGGCTCCTCCTCCGTCCCGCAGGAGTATGTCAAGATGATCAACGAGCACGGCGGCAAGATGCCCAACGCTATCGGCGTGCCCGAGGATCAGCTGCGCGAGGCCGCAAAGCTCTCCGTCTGCAAGATCAACATCGACTCCGACCTGCGCCTTGCCATGACCGGCACCGTGCGCGCCTTCCTCGATGAACATCCCGACAAGTTTGACCCGCGCGAGTATCTCAAGCCCGCCCGCGCCAACATCAAGGAGCTCGTCCGCCACAAGCTCGTCGATGTGCTCGGCTGCGCTGGCAAGGCCTAAGCGATAAGGAGAACTGCTATGAGTGAATTGAAAGGCGCGTGCATCATCGGCCAGTCCGGCGGCCCGACCTCCGTCATCAACGCGAGCGCTTACGGCGTCATCCGCACGGCGCTCGATTCCGGCTGCATCACGAATGTCTACGGTGCAGAGCACGGTATCAAGGGCGTGCTCGAAGACCGCCTGTTCGACATGAGTCAGGAAGACCCGAAGGAGCTGGAGCTTTTAAAGTACACCCCCTCCTCCGCCCTCGGCTCCTGCCGCTACAAGATGAAGGACCCCGACGAGGACGACACCGATTACAAGCGCATCCTTGAGGTATTCAAAAAGCACGACGCCCGCTATTTCTTCTACAACGGTGGAAATGACTCGATGGATACCTGCAATAAGATCAGCAAGTACATGCAGAAGGTCGGCTACGAGTGCCGCGTCATGGGCGTGCCCAAGACGATCGACAACGACCTTTATGGCACCGACCATTGCCCCGGCTACGCCAGCGCCGCCAAGTACATCGCGACGAGCCTGATGGAGGTCTATCAGGACGCGCACGTCTACGACACGGGCATGATCTGCATTGTCGAGATCATGGGCCGCCACGCCGGTTGGCTGACTGCCGCCGCCGCGCTCGCGACGAAGTACGGCGCGGGTCCCGACCTCATCTACCTGCCCGAGACTGATTTCGACATGGACACGTTCCTTGCCGACGTCGAGCGCATCTACAAGGAGACCGGCAGCTGTATGGTCGCCGTATCCGAGGGCATCCACTATGCCGACGGCAGCTTTGTCTCCGAGGCCAAGACCAGCGCGACGGACGGCTTTGGCCACGCGCAGCTTGGCGGCCTCGCCGCGCTGCTGGCGAGCATCGTGAAGGAAAAGACCGGCGCGAAGGTGCGCGGCATTGAGCTGTCGCTGCTCCAGCGCTGCGGCGCACACCTCGCAAGCGAGACCGATATCGAAGAGGCCGTCATGGCCGGTCGTGCCGCGGTGGAGAACGCCGTCGCCGGCATCACCGACAAGATGGTCGCCTTTGAGCGTGAGACTGTGGACGGCCACTACGTTTGCAAGACGAAGCTGCTGCCGCTCACCGAGGTCGCAAACTTCGAGAAGAAGATTCCCATCGAGTGGATCAACGACTCTCACAACGGCGTCAAGCAGGAGTTCATCGACTATGTCCTTCCCCTCATTCAGGGCGAGCCCAAGCTCACGAAGGAGGACTCCCTCCCCCGTTTCGCCAAACTCAAAAAAGTGCTGGCCAAGTAAATTTTTCAGTAAAAAAGGAACCGATTCTTTCGAATCGGTTCCTTTTTATATCATTCCGGTCAGTCCTCTGCAAACCACTCACCGAGAACATCTGTGGTAAGCGGCAGCGTCGTTTCCTTCGTGCCGCTTTCCGTGTAGAGCGTCAGCGTAACGGTATTGTCCTGTGCGTGATAGGTCTCCGTCCGCGCGGTCACGCCGAGGGGCGCACTCAGGCGCGCAAGCTGCGCGCCCGCCTTATCCCAGTCGACCTCACTGCGCTGAGAGCCCCCCTCCGCGGCGTTCCAACGGTAGACAAAAACACACGACATGCCGTCGCCAAAGGTGCTGCGCGTAATGAGTTCGCTGCGCCCATCTCCCGTGAGATCAAGCGGCCACGCGCCGTCGCCCTCCGCCGCATCATCAAAGTCATAGCCAAAGGTCCTGCCCGCATAGACGAAGCCCTGCTCCGTCAGCGCATAGAAGTCACAAACTGTCATAACTATGCCTTGGATCGTTTCAAGCTCGAAGCCCGGAAATCCGAGCACATCGTCCCGTGCGGTGAGGGAGACTTTTTCGGCAGCGTTGCCATTCCCGATCCAAGTGCCGCGATTCACGCCGAACGGTATGTCGATCTCCGCACCGTCCGCGCCAAAGAGCGCGTAGCGCGCATAGCCAGCCTCATCCGGCTCGTAGACCTTCAGCGTGACAGTCTGACCGCCGGCCTCCTCGGTCTGCGTGAGCAGCGCGGTGGGCGCGTCAGCCTCCTCCGGTGGCAATTCCTCTATGATGGGCTGCGGGGTGCGGCTTGCTAAGATGATGCTGACAAGCGCCGCTGCCACCAGCAGCGGCAGCGCGATTTTTCGGCTCATATCCTCTTCCTCCTGTTATCCTTCTTATAGAACAGCATAACAGCGGGCAGAGGAAATGACAAGTTACAAAGTGATGACATTCCAGTTACAGGAATGTAACAAAGCGAGAGGAACCTCCTCTCGCTTTGTTTCTTTACAGGATGATACAGATAAGACCGCCCGTGCCCTCGTTGATGATGCGCTCAAGCGTCTGGCGGAGCTTGAGGCGCGCGTCGTCCGGCATGTGCTTGAGCTTTGCCTGCAAGTCTTCGTTCACGATCTCGTGGAAGCTGCGGCCGAAGATGTTGGACTGCCAGATCTTCGTCGTGTCGCCCTCGAACTCCTGCAAGAGGTAGTTGACCATGTCTTCGCTCTGCTTTTCATTGCCGACGATGGGCGAAACCGTCGTTTCGATGTCGGCGCGGATGATATGCAGGCTCGGCGCGCTCGCCTTGAGCCTCACACCGTAGCGCCCGCCCTGCTTCATGATCTCCGGCTCCTCCAAGTTCAGCTCGTCGACCGTCGGCACAACGATGCCGTAGCCTCTCTCGCGCGCGTCGGACACCGCCTGCGCCACCTTGTCGTACTCCGCCTTGACCGACGAGAGCTCAGTGAGAAGGCTCAGCAGATCGCCGTCATCCTTCACATCGAAGCCCGACTGCTCGCTCAGCGTCCGGTAGAACAGTGCGCGTGGGAGCTGCAATTCCGCCGCGGCGACGCCCGTGCCGAGCTGAATGGACGTGATGCGCGCGCTGCTGACGCTTTCGCAGCCGCCGATGGCGCTGATCGCGCCCTGCACCTCTCGGATACAGTGGAGGCTGCCTGTGTTCTCGCGGATGGCCTGATAGAGGCCGCTTTTGATCGGGTGATCGTCGGCAAGCGCCTCGACCCACGGCGGGATGAAGAGGTCCAGCTCGCAGAGCGGGAACTCGTAAAGGATGGCCTTGAGAATCATTCCCACTGCGTTGTCGTCGAGCGTCAGGCAGTTGACGGGCAGACATGTCACGCCATAGCGTGAAGCGATATCCCTTGCCATTGCCTGCACGCGATCGCTTTCCGGCTCTGTCGCGTTGAGCAGAACGAGAAATGGCTTGCCGATCTCCTGTAATTCGCGGATGACGCGGCCCTCGGCCTCTATGTAGTCCTCGCGCGGGATATCGGTGATACTGCCGTCGGTCGTCACAACGACGCCGATGGTCGAATGCTCGCGGATGACGCGCGTTGTGCCAAGCTCCGCCGCCTCACTCATCGTCACCGCGTGGTCGAGCCACGGCGTCGAGACCATGCGCGGGCTCTCGCCCTCCATCTGCCCCGTCGCGCCCGGGATCATGTAGCCCACGCAGTCGATGAGCCGGACCGAGCAGCTGCTGCCCTCGTCAAGCGCAATATCCACCGCCTCTTCCGGCACGAACTTCGGCTCCGCCGTCATCACCATGCGGCCGCTGCCGCTCTGCGGCAGCTCATCCTTCGCCCGCTCGCGGCGGTAGACATTGTCGATGTTCGGGATGACCTGCGTCTCCATGAAGCGCTTGATGAACGTCGACTTGCCCGCGCGCACGGGGCCGACGACGCCGATGTAGATGTCCCCCGCCGTGCGGGTCGAAATATCCTGATAGATCTCCGTATTCATGCTCATACCCTCTTCCTCCGTTCCTCATCGCCTGCGCGGGATCAGCAGCAGCTTTCCGATCACCGCGGCGGATTCCTCCTTGAGCTCGTTGGCCGCGAGGATGGCCTCGACCGTTGTGCGGTACAGCTTGGCAATATCCCACAGCCGCTCGCCCTGCTTCATCGCGCGGAGCACGAGCGAGGGGACGTTCTCGTCCTTTTTCCCGCACTCCTCGGCCTCAAGCGACTGAAGACAAGGATAACGCGGCGTTTCCGCCACGCTGACGGCAAACGTTACGGGGAAGCGCAGCTCCACGCCGTCCGCGCCGACGGACGCGGCGATCTCGCCCGCGTACATGTCCTGCACCCGCGCCTGTCCGCTGCCCGGAAGGTCGGTCTCGAGCAGCACCTCGCTCCGCCGCTCGGAGAGCAGCGGCACGGCGTTTTCGTCGAGATACAGCACGCGCAGATTCGCCGTCGCGCGCAGCGACGCGCTCTCTCCCCCGCCGCTCACGCCCGCGCTGCTGAAGATCACGTCCGTCGCCAGCACCGTCTGCACCTCGGCCCCGGTCTCGATCTTTTCGCGCACGAGCTGCTCGCGCAGCACCAGCGCCGCGCTGTCGCACAGCTCGACCGTCTCCGTCTTCGCGGTCAGGTCGTAGGCCGTGCTGTAAAGGTCCACCACACAGCAAACGCTTTTCACCTCGCGCACCGCTGTGAACGCGCTGATGTAGAGCCGCAGCGAGATGGCGCGGTTGTTGTCCGGCTCGCTCTCGCTGCCGACATGGATCTCCGCGCCTGTCAGGCGCAGCGACGCGCGCACCGTCGTCTCGCCCTCCTCTTCGGCAAGTCCGTCGAGAATCTGCGAAAACGGCAATTCACTGCTCATCGACGCAAGGTTCCCGCTCTCATCCAAGTAGATGGCATCCAGCCGCGCGACGCCCTTGAGCACGATCTTGTTGCCGATTGACTTGCAGTCGGTTACGCGCAGCGCGCACTTTGTGCGTAAAAGCTCCTGAATGGGCTCCTTCGTGCCCGAAAGCAGCACTTCATCGGAAAACGTGAAGTCCTTTTCCCGAATGGCGCGGATAATACCGATGTCCTTTTTCTCGCACAGCGTTTCGATCTTGTAGGCTTCCTGCTCCTTCACGCTGCTGCACACGCTCAGCGACGCGGGCACGTAGGGCGTAAGCGTCAGCTCCACGTTCACGCGCGTGAACACCTTGCGCGGATTGAGCATGCGCACTTCGCACGAGCAGAGCCGGCCGTCGAGGCAGCTGTCCGCGCTGCCGCTCAGCGCGCGCCCCTCGATCGTCTCGTCGAGCGGCAGCGTGTATTCAAACGACTTCATCCCCTGCGCGTCCTCGGCCACGTACAAAAGCGTCATGCGGACCATGCCCGACACCTGCGCTTTTCCGTCTGCGATCTCACGGCTGCGCAGGAAAAGGCACCCGCTCGCATCCACGATGCGGGCGATGTCCGGCAGATAGTCCGGCACGATGGTCTCCGTTGTCTCCTCGCGGTTCTCGCTGAGCTGCGGTAACGCCTGATAACAGGCAAACTGCTCCTTTTTCAATTCCAGTTCCATTGCAGTCCCTCTCCTTCGGCTAAGTGGTTACTGCACTCTATGCACTGTGGACGCGCGTTATGCTTCCTCCCTGACGCCAAATACGCGCCGCAGCAGCGACGAGAGGACCTTGGGTGACTTCCAAACGACAATTTTCATGCTTTTCCCTCCCAATATTCATACCCTTTTCAACCGATGTTAGAATCTGCGCAGGCAGCCGATGCCGCAAAAGATGAGAAGAAATGCGACCAGAAACATCAGCGCCCCCACCGGAAAAACAGCCGCGATGAAAATACCGAGCCCCAGCGCCAGCGCGCAAACACCCACGCAGTGCCACGGGCCGAACAGCGGCGGTCCCGGCGGGCGCGGCGGCGGATTCGAATACATGCTTTTCCCCTCCTCTCCCGGCGTTCGCCTGCTCCATTCTATACAAAAGCGGCCGCCGCGTTCCTGCTTTATCGTGACAAAGCGTCGAACTTCGTCATGTTGTCCCTTGTAATACTTGACATTCTCTCATCTTTATGTAATATTAAGAACAACTTCACTTGATCGCGGCTCTGCGAGCGTGTTCCGCACTGACCGCAACGGAAAGGACGGCACACCCATGCAGGAAATGAGCAGAAGAAATCAGCACTTTACCGACTCCGTCATTCGCAGAATGACGCGTATCTCCAACGAATGCGGCGCGATCAACTTAGCGCAGGGCTTCCCCGATTTTGACCCGCCCAAGGAGATGATGGACCGCCTCGAGGTCGTGAGCCACGAAGGCCCCCATCAGTACCCCATCACGATGGGTGCGCCGAATTTCCGCCAGGCCATCGCGCGCAAATGCGGTCACTTCATGGGCCGCACCATCGACCCCGAGACCGAGATCGTCGCGACCATCGGCTCGACCGAAGCGATGGTCGACACGCTCTTCGCCCTGACGAATCCGGGCGACCGCGTCGTGATGTTCTCCCCGTTCTTCGAAAACTACCGCGCACAGGTCATCATGGCCGACTGCGAGCCGGTCTTTGTCCCTCTGAATCCGCCGACGTTCTCCTTTGACCCGAACGTGCTCGAAGATGCGTTCCGCGGCGGTGCGAAGGCCATCATCATCTGCAATCCCTCGAACCCGAGCGGCAAGGTCTTCACCGAGGAAGAGCTCAAGACCATCGCCGACCTCTGCATCCGCTACGACGTTTACGCCATCATGGACGAGGTGTATGAGCACATCATCTACGACGGCCGCAAGCACGTCTACATGAACAGCATCCCCGGCATGTGGGAGCGCACGGTCTCCTGCTCGTCGCTCTCCAAGACCTACTCCGTCACCGGCTGGAGACTCGGCTATGCCATCGCGCCGGAGAACATCATGGCGCGCATCCGCCAGTACCACGACTTCAACGCCGTCGGCTGCCCGTCGCCTCTGATGGAGGCCGCCGTCGTCGGCCTCAACATGCCGCTGAGTTACTATGACGAGTTCGGCGCGCACTACGCGCACATGAAAAAGATCTTCACCGAGGGCATGCGCGACATCGGCATCCCCTTCACCGATCCCGAGGGCACGTATTTCGTGCTGGCCGACATCTCCCCGTACCTCAAGAAGGGCCAGAGCGACGTCGACTTCTGCGAGCAGCTGGCGAGAAAAGCCGGCGTCGGCGCCGTGCCGGGCAGCTCGTTCTTCAATGAACCGATCAACAATATTGTGCGTCTGCACTTCGCGAAGAAGGATGAGACGCTGTACGCTGCGCTGGATCGGCTGAATCATATCAAGGATATGATGTGAGTTTTCCGCACTTCATGCGGAAGGAATGTTCCCCACACTGTGTGGGGACGCGACAAAGGGGGGCTATTCTCTTTCCGAGGAAAGAGAATAGCCCCCCTTACACCCCCCAAGAGAAAGGGCTTTGATTGGCAGTTTCGGGCTTGAACGACTTTTATGCCTCCGGAATGGGAATGCCCGCGCGCGGCGTTGCCGCGTTAGAACTGCAAGACGATTTGCCTCTGCTTCTATTAT
>OGFN01000455.1_pt1 | contig 20934 bp, 22 predicted proteins | sample 1570921 | NCBI WGS metagenome assembly OGFN01 (sample SAMEA2581940, study PRJEB24529) | metagenome | biome: Human gut stool | place: China | collected 2011
AAACCATCTACATCTCAGAGGCCAGCGCGACGCTCCACGAATTCGGACATTTTCTCGATTGGACGCGGGGATTCCCCGCAGAGCATGAACAGCTCTTTCGTGCAGAAGCTGCCGCCGCGCCGCTGCGGAACTATGCCAAAACCAACGCCAGAGAATACTTCGCAGACTGCTTTGCCTACTGCATCATCCACGGCAACGATCCGGAAATGATGAAGAGCCTTAGAAAAAATGCACCGCAGACCTGTACATATTTCGAGGAATTGGGAAAAGACAGTTGGAGCAGAAGCATTCGTTCCAAATGACATAGCGAACATATTCTGAAATCCTTCAAGGGTTTGATATCCCCGCACATCTGTTATAGAATGGAACGAAAACCGGTCTGGGTGAAGAAATGAGATCTTGCTGGTCGTATTGCTTTTTATGTTGGGACAGCAATACGACAGCGGAGAACAGGGAATCTTCCAAAATTCCCGATAAAAATTCTTGCTTTGATGTAGTATTTCGCCCCGATTTGCGAGGTAATAAATAGAAGGGTGTGATTCCTTGTGGATGATATTAAGATCATTGATTTGTTCTTTGCACGTTCTGAGCTTGCAATCGAAGCGCTGGACGGCAAATATGGGGCGATTTGCCATAATCTTTCTCGCAGCATTTTGAAGGATCAACAGGACGCAGAGGAATGCGTGAATGATGCCTATCTCGGCGTTTGGAATGCGATCCCTCCGCACAGACCCAATCCGCTGTCCGTCTTTGTCTGCAAGATCGTTCGGAATATTTCTATCATGCGTTATCGGGCCAATACAGCTCTCAAGCGAAACAGCAATTACGACTCGACAATGGAGGAATTGGAAAATTGCCTTTCTTCCTCAGTCTCGGTTGAAGACTCTCTCGAGGAAAAAGAGTTGATTTCGATCATTGAAGATTTTCTCAGGGGCCTATCACAGGAAAACCGCGTGATCTTCCTGCGGCGCTACTGGTTCTCCGATAGCTATGCAGAAATCGCAGCTCGAACCGGTCTGACGGAAAAGAACGTCTCTGTCCGGCTTTCCCGAATCCGTAAGCAATTACAAACACATCTTGCAGAAAGGGGTGTTTTGGCTTGTTGACATTGGCTCAGAAATTCTCCAGCGCAATGAATGGGATCGACGATGAGTTCATCGAAGAGGCGCTGACCTATGAACGGTCCAAAAAGCGCAAGCCTTCCCGCGTACTGCGAATCGTCCTCGTCGCGGCCCTCATCTCCGTGCTTTTGTTCACGTCGGCGCTGGCGCTTTCCCCGTCGTTCCGCGTAAACACGTTGAATACCCTGATTGAAATTTTCTCCGACCACTTAACGATCAGCTTCGATGGAGAGGAGGAATCCGTATCCCGCACCGCCGGTAAGATCGACTGCTCCGCGCTGGAAAGGACTTATCGCTTCGCTCAGGAATACAGCACTCGGGCTGGATTCGCCAACTGCGTCACACTTCTCGGCAGCAGCAATGAGGAAATTTTCATCAGCGTCATCGCCATTTCGCAAACCTTAGTAGGAGACTATGACATCGCTGACGACGCCGAGTCAAAGTCCATCACGCTTTACGGCAAGGATGCTACGCTCTACTGGGGTGAGGGCCAAAATTACGCGGGAGAAACCGGTACAAAAGCTGCCATCATCCAGATCGACGAAGAAAACGGTTGGATCGTTTACTTCTGGAGCTTCGGGCTCTCGCCGGACGAGCTTGTCTCCGTCGCGGAACAGGTCAAAATCACATAGTCCGCTTACATTGCGTGCAATGAGCAAATCCTTACACTCAATGTTATCGATGCAATGAGTTATCAGGAATGGCGGTATCAAACATCACGCGGCATATCGGCCACATTGGCGCTCGGCCCTGGCAGAGCACTAATTCTGTCTGATTTGCCGGACAGCTTTATGACCATCATTATTTTGGCGGGAAGTACCGACGGCTTGACGCGGGATCTGCTTGAAGAACTGGCTGACAGCTTCGATATTTCAAAGCTCACTCCGATAGTACTGCCGGGATCTCTCTACATTCCATCACCTTAATTTTTCATTTCAGAATATGCAGGAGGCCTTTTATCATGCGCCAAATTTCGAGACTTTCGGTCATCGCCGTAAGCACCGCTCTCCTTATGACGTTAAGTTCATGCAGCGGCACACAGAGCACGCCGGAAGCCGATGACCAGCCGTCTACTCCAACAGAAAAAAGAGAAATGACAACCGATGTGCCGGAAAGCAACAATGCCAGCGGCGAATCTCCGCAGGGATCTGTCACCGACGCTACAAACTTTGAGATAGTGGAAAACGAGGATGGCACAGTTACCATTAGCCGGTATATCGGTACTGAAACAGATATTGTGATTCCCTTACAGATCGGCGGAAAAACTGTTTCCGCGATTGGAAACGTCACGGGTACAACCGGAGCGTTTGAAGGCTGCACGAGCATAACCGCCGTGGTGATTCCGGATGGTGTGACGGAAATTCAGGACAACGCCTTTTACGGCTGCACTTCGTTGGAGACGGTGACGATCCCTTCCAGCGTTACACTTCTGCGCAACTGTGCTTTTTGTGATTGTCCCAATTTGCGTGCGGTCTACTTCAAGGGCGATGCACCGCAGCAAGCCAATTATGTATTTGATTCCACCGAAAATGTCACCATGTATTATCAGGACGGGACCTCCGGCTGGGAGAATCCCTGGCACGGACGTCCTGCGGAAGTATATATCCCCGAATAAAAAGTGCAAGGGCCATGCTCAAATCTAACATCAAGAGGACAAGCACCATGATGAAACGTCTATTTCTCACCGCGCTTGCGGTATTGCTCCTGCTGCTTGCAGGCTGTACAGCAAAGCCAGATACATCCAATCAATCAAAGCCTACAGATTATTATTTGACCGATACCGACCTTCCGCTGGATGATGCTGCGCGGCTTCGCGCCGCGCCGGATTTCCTGACGGCGGAACAGCAAACACTTTACAGGCAGGCGTTTGCGCTCTATAGCGCGATGTTTGACGGTGAAACGACCGGCATCGACGACGCCTTCCCCGCCGCAGGCGGCCAAACCGAGTACGACGAGTACACGCCGGATGGCTCCGACTATACCTACATCAGCTCCCACAGCCGTTGGCAGTCCTGGGCTGACTTTGACCGCGTCATCCACGCGCTGTTCACCGATACGTTCTGGTCTGACTGCAATGACGACGGCAACGCACCAATCTACATTGAGCACGACGGTCGGCTTTTTATCCTCGACTGCGCCTACGGCGACCAATATTACAACAGCAACATTCCAGATGAATATACTCTGACCTCACGGACGGATGATCGTATCGACTTCACGGTGACGGCGCACTACTCTTATCCCTATCCTCGCTGGGACGAAACCGATGATGAGCGCGACAAGCGGCTGGAAACAAGCTATGAGTACACGCGAATCTATCCGGTCACTCTGATCTATACTGACGCAGGCTGGCGTTTTGATGCGTTCACCACGCCGAATCAGGCAGATATGCAGCTCCTCGGCGAATGGGACGGTGTAGAGGAAACTGATTTCTATAACGTACGTATTTCTCTTTCCGCTGCCGAACTGCCCGTCTCCAAATAGCTTCGTACAAATTACGCCGCACCCGACTTTTTGACCGAAGAGCAGCAGGTGCTTTTCTATCACGCACTCAGCTTCTATTTTTGCTTCCGCGGTGAGGCTGGCAGTATCGATACATTTCCCCTCGCTCCGGAGCAGGAAAGCTTTGACACTTCGTACACACCAAAATACCCGGACGGTAAGGACGCCCCTTGCTAATCAAATAATCTTTCCCTCGAACGCCTGTGAAGCTAAGCGCAGCCGACCGATCTTGAAAGAGAGCCTGTCGGCATCGGCTGCAGCGAATGGATGCCAGTCGGCACGACAGTAAAATTGAGGTATAATGTTGTGCAGCGGAAATGGGTATAAGAGGGCGGGAACATCTTGCAAGGATGTTCCCGCCTATAATTTGATCTGACCGAATATGGAAGAATTCATAAAGATTGAGATCTTTCACCAACGCGCGTTTTCACTTTCAGTGAGCAATTAGGCGCTAATATCTTCTGCATTTAGCAGTCAATACAAGCGGCATTAGCATCTGAGATAAGTGCACCCGACTTATTGTAGGCATTTTTATTTTCCTATTTTTAACTAAAAGACGTTTCAGCCGCATGCAGAGCCTCTTGATATGTTAGGCCAAAGCTTTCAGGAAAATCTTCATCCTCAAAAAAGGCTTCAAGCACAGCATCAAGTCCATGCTGCTCAACTAGATAGTCAACGACGAGCATCGCCTGATAATAGGATAGTTCATTGCCGTTCTCTTCGGTAAAGTTTCCTCCGGAAAGTTCATTCCGCCGCTCGCCACAAGAGACAACGATGGGGCGGAAATCCTCCGCTCCAGCTTCCTCCGCCGCCTCGCGGAATAATCCCAGCGCGCGGTAATATGTCAACGGATTATAGCTCTCCTGAAGCCAGTGCGTGTGATAATACTCGACCAACTGGAGTGCGATGGTCTTACTCGGACTATCCGCTATTTTGCTGTAGTCCAGCGTTAGCAGCGCGTAATAATTGTCGCCATCAAATGTCTGTCCAGTCAAGCAAGAGAGATATGTTGTCATTCCCTCCTGCGTCCATGCAGGGTCCTTTCCCATCTCGCGCTCCAGAAGAAAATGTATAGTTTCGTGCAACCAGTCCATTGGGCGGGCAACCGTCACAATGCCGCCATGCTTTTCCTGACTTTCCCCTACAGCGGTAAAACTCGTCGTCATCGGCAGCGCCCATTGTGTGCGAATGCGCTCACAAGCGGACGGCGCATATTCAGCAAGATGATCCCACAATGTTTGCATTCCCTCCGCATACTGTGACAATGCTTTCCAGACTTCCACAGGCGTTGCAAAGCTGCGCAGGGGGAGAAAGTTATACTGATGAACGCCGTGACGCATAATTAGCGGATACCGATAGTTTTCCCGATAAATCGCATCTTCGAGGAATTCCGTACCGTAGAGGTTACGGTATTCGGCTGCAACATCGATCGTACGTAGCCATTCATTGCGGTCACTCTCGGAAAACGGCGAAGCAATCACACGATCTAAACCGCCGTTTTCCAGCAAATATCCGACAAACTCCCCTGCTGTGCACTCTGCCATTTCCACAGTTTCTCTATTGGTGAAGTCGTCTATAAAATATGCCGCAAACAGAGAAAGCACAGATAGGTGGTCCTCATCTGCGTAGTACGCTTTGAAATCGGCACCCGTGCTTTCAGGATCATAAACAGCACGGGCCAGTCCGACAAGCGTGCCGTAATCATGCAAATCGTAAAGCTCTTCCAAAAGCCTCTTGCGGTAAGCGCCGCTTTGTATCTGCTGAGCAGAACAATACCACTCGTCCGCATCCGCGTAATAGCTTGCGGTCGCTGAATCCGCAATGCAGAGCAAGACATCTGCTCCACCGCAGCCAGTCCGCTGCACGGCAGTTTCCACATCGGTGTCAAACTGCTGAAGAATCTCTTTGCCAATCTCCTCGGAGTATGAGGACGCTTGTATATACAGCGTACCATATTCTGACGCAAGCTGGACGGTTTCAAACGGAAAATCTTCCTTGACTCCCTCCACAGTCTTTCCTGTACAACCTGCGGCAAAAAATATCAGGCAGATTATCTCCACAATCACAAGACAGCGTATCCGCACCGCACAAAAATCATGAATCTTTAAGCCCATCTCAACCCTCTATATCATTCATTTTACCATTTTATTATCCTCTGCAGAAAGTGTTGTAATGATATTTAGTGTACTTTTTTCCTTTGCGAAGTATCAGCAACACTTGCATTTTTACCAATATAAGCCTCCTAATTAATCTTAATTAAACAGCCATCCACTTGCTCGAATACGACTCGTTTTGGACTTACTCTCCTTAAAAGGTCAGGGAGACGCTATTCGAAACAACATTCCCATCGCATCATCAGAAGATAAAGTACCAATTGGCACTGACAGCATAAGTTCATAGTAAATGTCATTCTCGCTGAAGTATGCGAAATAGAAATCAGTCCGTGAGCTACTATCCTGCCTGTAATAAATGCAACGATTATCACATTCCAAAAATTGCAAATCATTGCTATCGTCTATAATCAAGTCTATCGTACGGTCGTAATCTGCAAGGAAACGCAATACACAGCCACCCTGAAGTTCGTACCGCGCAGAAATATGGTCTAATGTTGTTTTACTCTCATCCGTATAGACAAAACCCGCGCAATAATTCTCGACATCGCGTTGCCGCAAGTCTGGCAACCATATTTGCCCTTCTATGTGTGCTCTGGTTTCATCTATGGAAGCGTACGATGTTGTAACTACGCTGAGCATTGTCTGATGCAATCTCAGGCGAAGAAGCAGAGCAACAATTGCAAACACACATAGGGTAATAGTCAAAACTTGAACAGTAGTAGATTCTAAAAATTTTTTTGAAGAATTCAATCGCATTTTCGCCACCACTTTTTACAATTTGCGCAATGTTCTTTATAGGACCTATGAAAAACGGCAATTACTATTTGTCGAGAATCCGCACTTTCTGACAAATAGATGAAAAAGAAGGTGCCTTTCTTACAAAAAAGAAACAATCATTCAATTTCCGGCAAATTATCCAAAGAAACGCTTTCAGCCATGTGCAAAAGGTCATCAGTGCTTAATCGAGCCTGAATAGTAAACTGAATGTTTTGTTCAATATCAATCCAAGTAACAGCATTTCTGGTCGTTTCTAAATTCTTAGACAAGAAGATTTGACCCTCGCAGCCATTCACTATGATGGGAACACTATCTGCATTTTCCAAAACAAATATAGTTGCAGAGCCTTGTTGCATATAACAGTAGTGAAGTGTAATGGCAGAATCAATATCACCATTCTGATAAGAAATGAAAGTCTGTGTCCCAAACTCAATTCGCTGATCACGGTCTTCAGCGTATCCCTCCGGTAATTCAGTAATGGTATACTCCGGAAGATCTCCGACCATATCGTCACCCGCATAACGGTACGTCACATGTGTCTCATACCATTCTGTAACCCAGCGGATAAATGTCGCGCGAGCAGTTGGACTAACGACCATCAAACTGCCGAATGCAAGCGAGATCACCAGCAATATGACAGCGACCCGCTTTAAGGCTCTTTTCCAAACAGGCTGCTTTCGATCACGCGCCCAGCGCAGAGGGTTCTTGAGCATTGCCTTGATCTGCTTCTGATGATGCAGCGACGGCGTATACGGGATCGTCTCTATTTGAGTTTCCTCGTCCATTGCAATGGCATCCAACAGCACGTTGCGCATTAAAAGGTCAAGTTCCTGCTCTGTCATATGTGAAATCCCTCCTCGACTGCAATTTCACGAAGCAGCGCGCGACCACGAGAAATGCGCGTACTGACCGCGGACTCTGAGATCCCAAGATGCTGTGCAATTTCCTTGCCAGAGTAGCCGTTGATCAGCCGCATTTCCAGTGCCGCCCGGTAGGTCGGTGGAAGCTGAGAGAACAGATGGACAAGCTCGTTATAGCTTGTTGGATCGCTGACATCTGCCGAAAAAGTATCCCAATCCTCTTGCGGCAGCTCCTTCTGTTTGCGCCTCAGAATCATAAGTGCTTCGTTTTTCACTATAGAGATGATCCAGAAGCCTAATTTCTTACAAGGAATTTCGGAAATCTCATCAAAATGATGGATCACCTGCAAAAAAGCGTTCTGCACGGCATCTTCGGCATCATGCGGATCTCTCAAAATGCGGAGCGCCGTCTGCTCGGCACGCACATGATTTTCTTCGTATAATTCTGTAAATCTGCGCTTATCTTCTTCGCTTTCCAGCGCAGCGAGTAAGTACGATAGCATGGACAACCTCCTCACGAGGCGAGATACCCCGCGAAATGATTATAAGCATCGTTTGACAGATAAAACAAGTCCCAGAACTCAAGTTGAAACTTTGCACAAAGAGGCAGCACTCTAATTGGTTGAATCGTCAAAAAGTAAAAACTGTGTAAGAAATCAACCGCCTGATGCATCTATAAAGCAGCAAAATCAATTCAACGAATGGACTAAGAGGAAACGCCTCTGATCATTGCAGAACATGACGTTGTCGTCGCACAAACAGGAAACTACACCTATCTGTTCAGAACACCGAGTAATCCCGAATATAGCAAATCAGACTCTATGCTTGCAAAAGCCTATCAGGATCTTATTGCATAGCAAGGCTTTATTATCTCTCATATCTATGCAACCGGTCAGGCCGTGATCTTGCCAAACGAGCAAGCGGATATTAACCTATTTGATGAAGCAAAATGACTTTACAGAGAGGAGAATCCCGAACATGCAATCGTCACGTATCATACAGTCGAGCAAAAGGCTTTTGTTCGCCGCGCCATTTCTCGCAATTCTCGTCCCTCTTTTCTTCACCCTCTCGATCCGCTCGCAGCCGTCTCTCGTCTCTCCGTCCGGCGACTCGCCTCTGATCGCATATGTACATGAGTGCATGACGTCCGGTTTCTGGATGAACATGATTGGAGAAGGCACCTTTTACGGCCATTTGCTCTCTTCACCGAAATACCAAATCGGGGTGCTGCTGATTTTCCAGAGTCTCGCCTGCGTCGTGATCACGCTTCTTCTGCTCTGGTCAACATTGTACTGCAAAAAGTCCTATCTCGCGCCGTTTACGGTCGCCTATGCACTTATGTCCGCGCTCATTTTCTTAGCCACTATGGGCGACAGCATCATCAGCCAGGGAGTAGGGCAATACTGCGCTCCCATGCTCTGGGGCTCTTATCTGCAGGAGGGGCGCGGCCTCGGCTCGTTCCTCGTCTATCTGGCCGTCGTGGGATGCTATTTTGTCAGCCTTGTGCGCAGCCGCAAGGCGAAATAATACAGGTCACAGGGATAATCATATTTATTTTATATAGGCACTGCTGCTAACTTGGATTGTCCCAGTTCAAAAGTATTTTCTTTTCTCCAAAAGAGCTTACAACATCAGCAATTAGTCGCCACTAATCTACTATGACATGGAGATGATCTTATGAAGCGAACAACACAGGGATTTTCGCATCTTCTACTTACTCTCACCTTACTGCTTTCAATGGTCGGATGCAGCGGGAAAGAACCGACGCAGACAAATCGGTCAGACACAGCACCAACGACGCTGACAATCGCTGATCTCAAAGAGATTTTATCAGCACTGGATGCATCGAATTCAACTCTGACCTACTGCAATGGTGAAAATGAGGAAACCCATCCTGCAAATGCTGCCATCCGTACAAAAAAGTACATAAAGGAATTGCAAGATTACGATGTATGGGAGACTTGCCAACCGCCTGAGAGCTGGAATCCCAGCGGTGAATATTATTATAAGTTCCACGGCGATGGTATATCGCTTATCTCCTATCAAAGCGGTTTTACTGGCCTTCAGCCGTTCCATGTGACTACCGATACTGGTGATGGCTGGTTCAGACTATCTGATATTCCCGCAGAACAAGACAATTCAGCGCAGCAGTTTGGTTGGATGGTTTATGACACTTTTGGAAAATGGTATAGTGAAGCTCGGACTGCTGACCTTTACCGCAGCACAAGTCCCCCTCTCACCGCAGATGAGTTGGATGAGCTTGAGGCTTACACAGCCTGCCAGGTAAGCACTTACATTGAGGAATGGGGCGGATATACGGTCTCCCCCACGCCCATTAGCTGCTTCTTCACCTCGCTATATGATGATCCCCGCGACATGGACGCAAACACATTTATCACCTACTGCCCGAGCCTGAAAGTCCTTGATTCGGATGACGAAGATGAATTTCGGCTCGTACAGAAGAAGATAAACTTCCGAGCGACGGATGGCCACCTGCTAACACTTGAAGAAATGCCCACACCATGTCATCGCTTACCGCGAAGCTACATCAACGACATCCTAATGCAGTACGCCGGTATCACCATAGAGGATATGCACTCGGACTGGAAATCTAATCTGTGCTATGTTCCAGAAACGGACTGTTTCTACACCTTTACAAGCGACTTTGGCCCTGGAGCATTTAATCCGAGCTACGGTGAAAAGAGCGGTGCCATTGTCACATTGTGGGGAGCATCGTCCTGTAACGAAGGTCCAGCCGTTTTGACACTGCAGAAAAACGGAAACGGCTGGCTTATCCGGTCGTTCCAGGCAATATGACAGTATTTACATGTGCTGACCACGCAAGGCTACCGGTTCCAGTAAGCCCTTTCAGTTCGCAGTATTACAACAATTAGGCGGAACAAATGTGAAATAAATCCTTATTGCAGATACCACAAGTAACGACCATTTGCCGTCTCTGTAGTATCAAAGGCGGCGATAAGCACGATTGCTTACCGCCGCCTAATTTATGCCGCTATTATTTCTTTGTGAGCTCGTCGGCGTCCTTACAGAGCCGTATGTATTTAGCCGCTTCCTCGGCGCTCATTCCTGCAAAGAACGTCTTGACGCAGGATGGAACATCGCCCTTTGGCGCTACTCCGATCAAAGCATCCACACTGATCTCCAAGGAGCGCGCAAAATGCGCAACCGTGTCCAGCTTCGGATTGGTTTTCCCACGCTCCAAGTCAGAAATACTGCGATCCGTCGTCCCGAGCTTTTCGGCCAGTTCAACTTGTGTCAGGCCAAGCTCATGCCGTGCCCTGTTCAGGGCAGCTCCAAAAAGATTGCAAATATCGTGCATACCTTCACCCTTCCTATTGTTTTCATTCTAATTAGAACCACGCTTCTGATGAATGCTGTTTAGCTTCAAGATATTAGAATTGTGGTTCTAATCACTCGTAGAAATAGCGAGGTATTATTATGGACAAAGGAAAACCTCGGGAGGTTCCGTAAAAAAAGGACCCGGCGTTCGGAGTCCTATATGGCTTTTCAGTCTGGAAGGATGCGCCGGGTAAAGGGGACAAATACGAAGAAGAATTAGAAGTAAAGTTCTATTCTTGCGAAGTATATTTCGCCTGCACGGCGATTCATCATTTTATCGATAAAAAGGCAAGCGTACAGCCGCAGCTGTACGCTTGCCTTTTTCTTATTTGGCAACGGTTGCAAAGCAACCGTCGCTGCCGTGGACCACCGTTTCTGAAATTTTGCCATTTTTCAAAATTTTCAGAATACGGAGGGTTCAAATATGAAGAAGCGAGATGCATACCATCCCGACTACTTGAACATGTATCCCTGCCTGAAGGAGCGCCCGGACATTTTGAAGTTCCTGAAACAATGCGACCGAAAGCAGGAGTATCTGGAGTACGATTTGAAGGTAAATCGCACTCGAACGAACAAAAGGACAATGGAAACCGTGATCTGGCCGCAGAGAGAGCTTTCCTACGAACACCTCTTAGAGGAGCACCAATTTGCTCAACAGGAGCCTTCTCCGGAGGAGACCTTGCTTCATGAAATCGAGTTGGAAAATCTACGCTGCGCGGTAGAACGACTGCCAAACGATGAGAGGCTTCTCCTTCATTTGCGGTACTGGTGCGATTTCAGCCAGGCTGAAATCGCCCGACACCTTGGCGTAACGCAGCAGAGCGTCAGCTATCAGGAGCGGTGTATTCTGAGGAAATTAAAAAAACTTCTGAAAAATTGAAAATTCTTTTTGTAGAAATGCGTCTGTGGCGGGTACTTAAGTGAAGGGATCAAATACTCTTCTCCCTGCCGGACGAAGCGGCAGGTTTTGCTCTTTGAAAAATGCCGATACAACAGCGGCTATATCCGGTGACGAATAACGTCAGCTGACGGTCCCCTGACGAAGGGGAACAGCGATGCGGCGGGTGCGCGAAGACCACCTGCATCGGACAAGACTCCGATGTCAATGAACGGCCTTTTAAGGTGCCAAGCGAAACTCACCCAGCCAAAAGCAGGCGTGGCAGCCTGCCTTGCAATGATCCCGTCAGCCTATAATGGTACATCCTGTCCAGCCACAGCCGCAAGCAATGGGGGCAGCTCGGAGAGATCCTCGGAGGGGTGAGATTCCCGATGGGCGCTGCCAGGCGCCGGTTCGTTCAACCGCCCGACAGTCCGGGAAGTAGTGTCGAATAGGACTGAGCAAAGACAAATTTCAGAAACAGCGAGGGACGCTCTGCCATTCAGGGCAATGTAAAATGCTGCCAACAGACAGCAGAGCGACCCCTGCATTCAAATGAATACGGCGGTCAGGATACCTGACCGCCGTATTCTGAACTTATTTCATTTCTGCCAGCAAATGTGTTTTCAGCAGCGCGTTTTGCAGCGCTCTATGATCCTCATGCGACTGCCACCAGCAGGGCTGGAGAAAGTCCAGCGCCTTTTCCGCCCACCGGTAATCCTCGCGTCGAAGGTCACCCCTCGCGGCGCTGCGCTGGAATTCTCGGTTCTGCTCCCGCACGGCGCGATCAACGCTGTCGCGGTTTAGGTACAAATCCAAAAAGCCGCACACGATCGCGGCCTCCTCTGTCGTATAAAACATTCTTCCTCCTCCAATCACAAACGCGTTCCATTGTAGCATGACGTACGCACTTTTGAAACTGACTGTTTCCACAAGATTCCTCGCAAAAGTTTTATACAAACAGTTGTTCGATTTATAGCGTTATGCTATACTGGTAGACACTAAGAGCGAGGAGGTGCACCATGCGGCGGACATATATCGCCATTGACTTAAAATCGTATTATGCGTCTGTCGAGTGCATGGAGCGCGGCCTTGACCCGATGACGACCAATCTGGTCGTAGCAGATCTTAGCCGCACGGAGAAAACCATCTGCCTCGCGGTATCGCCTTCCTTGAAAGCATACGGCATCCCAGGCAGAGCACGGCTTTTCGAAGTGGTCGAACGCGTCAAGGAAGTCAACGCCGAACGACGGTGCAAAGCAGGCGGCAATCTTTTTGAAAAGAGCTGCGATGCTCATGAGCTGGCAGCTGACCCGTCGCGCGCGGTGGGTTATCTTGTCGCGCCGCCGCAGATGGCGAAATACATTCAGATCAGCACGCAGATCTACAATGTCTATCTCAAATACATCGCACCCGAGGACATCCACGTCTACTCCATCGATGAAGTGATGATGGATGTGACCAGCTACCTCGAGACGTATCACATGACCGCCCGCGAGCTGGCGAAGGCTATGATCCTCGATGTGCTGCGCACCACGGGCATCACGGCCACGGCGGGCATTGGCACAAACCTTTATCTCTGCAAGGTCGCCATGGACATCATGGCAAAGCACGTTGCGCCGGATGAAGACGGCGTCCGCATCGCAGAGCTTGACGAAATGAGCTACCGCAGGCAGCTCTGGGCGCACCGTCCGCTGACGGACTTCTGGCGCGTCGGGCGAGGCTACGCCAAAAAGCTCGAGGCCGTTGGCATCTACACGATGGGCGATATTGCAAAATGCTCTGTCGGCAAACCGAGCGAATACTACAACGAGGAGCTGCTTTACCAGATGTTCGGCATCAATGCAGAGCTGCTCATCGACCACGCCTGGGGCTGGGAGCCGTGCCGGATGCAGGATATCAAGGCGTACCGGCCTGAGACGAACAGTATCAGTTCCGGACAGGTTTTGCAATGCCCGTATCCGTACGATAAGGCACGTCTTGTCGTGCGCGAGATGGCAGAGGCTGTTGCAATGGACCTGCTCGAAAAGCGTCTCGTGACCGACCAGCTCACATTGACAGTCGGCTACGACATCGAAAACACCGCGGGCGGCAATTTCCGCGGCGAGATCGTGACGGACCGCTACGGCAGAAAAATCCCCAAGCATGCACACGGCACGATGAATCTGCCGCGTAAGACATCCTCTGCGCGCGGTATCATGGACGCCATTCTCGGCATCTACGACGAAAAGGTCAACCCGAAGCTGTCCGTCCGCAGGATCACCATCACCGCGAATAAGATCGTGAGCGAGGATGATGTCCCACAGGAAGCCGGAATGCCGCTACAGTTCAACCTGTTCGACGATATCGCGGCGCAGGAACAGCAGCACAAGGATGAAGAAATCAGATTGGAGCGCGAACGCAAGATACAGGAAGCGATGCTGGGCATCAAGAAAAAATTCGGCAAGAACGCGATTCTGAACGGCGGGAGCTATTTAGACGGCGCGACCGCCCGAGAGCGCAACGGCCAGATCGGAGGGCACAAGGCATGAGCGGCAAATACGACGATATCATTGACCTCCCGCATCCGACCTCGCAGAACCATCCGCGCATGTCGCTGCACGACCGCGCGGCGCAGTTTTCTCCTTTCGCCGCCCTCACCGGCCACCACGCCGCCATCACGGAAACAGGTCGGCTGACGGACCGGCGCATCGAGCTTGATGAGAGCGAGATCGCGCGCGTCGACGCAGCGCTGCAGCACCTTCAAGAGCTGCTTCCGGAGAGGCCAACAGTGTCCATCACCTACTTCGTGCCGGACGAACGAAAGAGCGGCGGCAGCTACCAGACCGTCACCGGCGAGGTCAAGCGTATTGATGCGGTCAGTGGGGTGATCCAAATGACGGGCCGGAGAGAGATCCCGATCGAGGATGTTTTCAGCGTCGAGTTAGAATTGTGAAGATTCTCGGGAGGCTTATCAGTAGACTCAAAAGCAAGTGCTTGTCCAGAGTATCCCTCTATGATATACTTTGCTATATACATAAAGATAGAGTGAGGGCCTGATATATGGACGAGAATAACCAAATCCAGTTTACAAATCTGACGCTCGATTCTGCATTTCAAAAGTTCTATACTGTTCCGGATTATCAACGAGAGTATGTCTGGAAAGAGGAACAGGTGGAGCAGCTTCTGGCTGATATTACGGAGGCGTTTCGGGCAAATCGCAGCAAAGACTATTTTGTGGGAAGCGTCGTTGTCTATCCCAACGGAAAGGCTTTCGAACTGGTTGACGGCCAGCAGAGAATGACAACGTTCTTTATTCTTCTCTGTGTATTGAAAAGCTTTTATCAGATCAATGGTGTTGATACCGGAATTTTTGAACAGTGCATTCACGGGACTACGGTAGACGACTCTGGACATCCAGTCAGCCTATATCATCTTGAATTGCAGTATGAAGATACGAGTTCTTGTTTGCAGATGATTTCTAAAGCGAAGTTTCCGATTGAAGATAAGGCTGCTACTGGAAAAAGCAATCTGCTTTTCAATGCCGCAAATACGATTTATAAGTATATCCTACAGCAATTTCCATCGTTCGACAATGAACTCGCCCCTTTCACGGGATATGTTCTTAGACGGGTTCGCTTTGTGCAGATAGAGACCCATGATATGAGCGACGCGTTGAAGATATTTGAGACGATCAATCAGCGCGGCATTGGTTTAACGCCGATGGATCTTTTGAAAAATATGATATTCCGTCAGGTCAAAAGAGAGCAATTTGGCGAGCTCAATGTGAGATGGAAAAGAATGGTCGACCTTCTGCAAAAAGGAAAGGCGAAAGAGCTTCCGCTTCGTTTCCTGCGTTATTACTTGATGGCGACCTATGATACTACGGTAGGAACGAAAGATGGAATCCTCCGTGAGGACAGTATCTACAACTGGCTGAATTCGCAGAAAGGCCAATGCGGTTATGAAGACGATCCGTTTGGCTTTGTCCAGGGGCTTACGACAGGCGCAGAGCGTTACATGTTCTATTTGACCGGCGGTGACGGAGCCGGAGACAATCATTTGAAAAATATTGTACGGCTGGGCGGCAGTGCTTCAAAACTTCACCTCTTGCTGTTGCTGGCCGCAGTCAACATGGATGAACAGGCACTAACACATTTGAAGGCGCTGCTGGAGTCGACGGTCTATTATTCAACGGTCAATCAGATCAAGACAAATGAGCTTGAACGGCTATATGCGCAGTGGTGTAAACAAATACGCGAGATCCATACCGATGAAGAACTCACATCTTTCATCAATAACAAAATCAAGCCGACCATATCTCAATGGAAAGTCAATAACCGCTTTAATTTCATGCGTATTGGCTTTGACTCCATGCAGCAATACAGGGTCAAATTCATTCTTTCGCGTATCACAAAGTATGTCGATGTGAGAAGGAAAAATGGCGGAGATGCATCGAACGTCGCGGAGTTCTATGAAGGCGGCATTGAAATCGAGCACATCATGCCGCAGAAGTATTCGGCAGCTTATGGAATCTCTGAAGATGACTACAATGCAGCAAAGCAGCGACTGGGAAATCTGACGCTTCTTGAAAAAACGATCAACGCATCTATCGGTGACGATGCCTTTGCAAGTAAATCGGAAGCGTACAAACAGTCAGCATATTATCTGACGAGGTCGATCGCTCAGCTTGACGATGTAGGTCAGCAGACTGCAATCAACAGGATGAATCAAAAACTCAGGTCGTGGAGCAGTTGGGGGCCTTCGATGATTGAAGATAGACAGGCTATCTTGTATGACTTGTCAGAAGAAATATGGAGCATCGATTAAAATAGCACATAGAAACCTGTAGTGAGAACACCCAAGCCCGTTTTTCAAATGGGCTTGGGTGTTTTCACTACCAAAATCAAAAAAAGGAGGACTTCAAATGAATCCCAACGCAGATTATCTCGGCATCATCGCCCTGCTTCGCGGTCTGCGGGAGCGCGGGCTTGTCAGCGGCAGCGAAGCAAAAAAGATCGCCGCGCGTCTGATGGTACAGCTTGGCGCGGACATCATTATTTCTCTCTGATTTCTCGCTTTTGGGTATAGCTATTCCGGATGCTTCATGGTATTGTGTGTTGCTGAAAAAGGAGGTGTCAGCGCAATGAACGACAGCGAGAAAATCACAGGCTCTCTCGCCCTGAAGCCGAAGCCGCGGATCATCACCATCCCTGCCACCGGGCAGGATCTCACGCGCCCCCTCCGGGTGGCGGCATACGCCCGCGTCAGCTCAGACTCCAACGATCAGCTCCACTCCTATGCAGCCCAGACCGCTTACTTTGCAAAGCTCATCAACAGCAATCCAAACTGGATATTTGCAGACATCTATGCCGATCAGGGCATCACCGGCACATCCGTCGAAAAGCGAGATGACTTCCTGCGGATGATGGAAGATAGCCGCAGCGGCCGTATTGACCGTATTCTTGTCAAATCCACCTCTCGCTTCGCACGCAACACTAAAGAAAGTCTGGAGGCCGTGCGAGAACTGAAGTCTCTCGGTGTCAGCGTCTACTTCGAGGAACAGAACATCGATACCGCACAAGCCACCGGCGAAGCCCTCACCGCAGTATTCTCGGCGCTGGCGCAAAAAGAGAGTGAAGCCATCTCAGAGCGAATGCGTCACAGCTATCAGATGCGGATGCAGCGCGGCGTCTTCTCTACCCGCTGCGCCCCCTACGGCTACCGGCTGGTCGATAACCAACTGGAAGTCATTGAGGACGAGGCCGTTGTCATCCGGCAGATCTTTGACCGCTACCTCTCCGGCATCAGCATGGAGGATATCGCAAAGGAGATCACGGCGCGGGGTATCCCTACCAAGCAAAATACCCCCTTCTGGCAGGTTCGCAGTATCCAGTATATTCTGCGCAATGAAAAGTACATCGGGAACTCGCTGGTACAGAAGACCTACGCCACGGTCACGCTCCCCCACCGGAAGAAGGAGAATAAGGGCGAGGAGGATCAATACCTCATTGAAGAAACCCATCCGCCTATTGTCAGTCAGGAGGTGTTCGACAAGGTCCAGCAGCTCTTATCCCGAAAAAGCGCTTTCATTCCGCCTCGAGCCAGTGCTTCCCACCCGTTCTCCTGCAAGATCGTGTGCGGACACTGCGGAACGATCTGCAAGCGAAAGGTATGCCGCGGCACCGCCTATTGGGTATGTCAGACGCATGAAAAAAGTGCCGAAAGCTGTCTCACCATGCAAACGCCCGAAACGGAGATCACAGAAGCCTTCCTCCGCGTATACTTTCGTCTCAAGCGGTACGGGGAGGAAGTTCTCACACAACTCATCCAAGCTCTCCAGACTGCCAAGACCGGAAGACTTCTCTGGAGTGAGGATATCATTTCACTCAACAAACGAATCGCAGATATTGCAAGTCAGGAACGATTGCTGGCCCAGCTCAAGCAGCAGGCCATCGTCGATCCTGACATTTTTATATCCCGCAGCAACCAACTGGCTGAACAGCGCCGCGAGGCAAAGCTGAAGAAATCCCGCATTCTGCGCGCCGAGGACGATCAGACGATCCAGCGCACGCAGGAACTTCTGGACATTCTGGAAGAAGGGCCGGATCTGCTGATGGCCTTTGACGGGGCGCTGTTCAGCGAGTTGGTTGAGAAAATCACCATTCAGAATAACAGCACAGCAATCTTCCGGCTCATCAACGGGCTGGAAATCCCAGAACACTTTGAAAGGAGAAAATAACGACATGGCATCCAAACGAAAAATGGTCTTCGGCTACCGCATGGAGTTTGGGGATATCGTCCCCTCCCCCAATGAGGCGGAAACGGTGCAGTACATCTATGCAACGTACCTCACCGGCGCATCCTTCCAGCATCTTGCAAAGGAACTCGATAAAAGGGATGTTCCTTACGACGCAGGCAAACGCTGGAATGTAAACATGGTGGCTCGAATTTTGGAAGACAGCCGCTATATCGGAACGGAGGTCTACCCCGCACTCATATCTGCGGAGCAGCTTCAAGCAGTGCAGGAGCGTCGAAAGCAGAAACGCTCTATCCCCTCTCGAACCCCCGCGCAGGCTGAACTTTACAGGCTGTGCGGCGGCACAGTCCCCGACAGCGTTGCGCGAAAAGTCCTCAAGATATTGAATCAGGTGGTAGGTGATCCGCAGCTCATCAAGATAGAGACATTCGGTGTTCCCGGCACAGAAGATATTCGGCGGCTCCGGCTGGAGCTGGACAAGCTTCTGCATACGCCGCCCGTGGATGAAGAAGTCGCGCGGCAGAAAGCGATGGAGCTTGCGGTCTTGACCCTTATAAGCGTCCAGATGGAAGAATACGAAGCCCACCGCCTCCGCAGCATTCTCGGGCGGCGGTCAAAGATGGTCGAACTGGACGCAGAACTGCTGCGGCAGGGAGTTGGAAGCGTCGAATGTCAGGGCGACGATGTGCGCGTCCGTCTGAAAAATGGTCAATGCCTGGAAGCATAGACCATTCCTAAGATTTGCGAAAGGAGTGTGACCGCTCATGGCAGAGCCTCGTCCGGAAAGGAAAATCATTATCATTCCGGCGAAAAAGGAATCTCCGCAGGAACAGGCAAAGAAACGAAATCTGCGCGTCGCCGCTTACTGCCGCGTATCCACCGGTGATGAAGAGCAGCTGACCAGCTATGAGAACCAGAAAGCGTTCTACACCGAGAAGATCATGAAGAATCCTGATTGGACGATGGTGGACATCTTCGCAGATGAGGGCATCACAGGAACCTCCACCTGCCGGCGCAAGCAGTTCCTTCGCATGATCCGCCAATGCCGGCAGGGCAAGATCGATATGATCCTCGCCAAGTCTGTCTCCCGCTTCGCCAGAAATACGCTGGACACCATCAGCTATACCCGTGAGCTGCGAAGTCTCGGCATCGCTGTGATCTTCGAGGAGCAGAACATCAACTCCATTTATCCGGAAAGTGAGTTCCTCATTGCGCTCCACGCCGCCTTCGCCCAATCCGAAAGTGAATCCATCTCTGCCAATGTCCGCTGGGGCAAGCGTCAGTCCATCAAGGACGGCAAGGTCACCTTTCAATATAAAACCATGCTGGGCTATAAGAAAGGGGTGGATGGTAATCCTGAGATCATTCCGGAAGAAGCAGAAACGGTTCGCCGGATTTTTGAACGCTACCTTGCCGGAAAAAGCATTCAAAACATCCGGCAGGCGCTAGAGGCCAGCAGTGTCCGCAACGCTGCCGGAACGACGGAATGGACCGCCAGCAACCTGCGCGCCATCCTCACCAATGAAAAATACTGCGGAGACGCCCTGCTTCAGAAAACCTTCATCAAGGATTGTATCAGCAAAAAAGCAATATTGAATACAGGGCAGCTTCCCAAGGTCCTCATTCAGGACAACCATGAAGCTATCGTCAGCCGCGAGATGTTCGATGCCGTACAGCTTGAAATTGCGCGGCGCCGTGCGCAGGATGGGCGCACAAGAAAAAGCGCCCCTACCGGACGCGGCAAATTCAGCGGCAAGTACGCACTCAGTGGACTGCTGTTCTGCGCGGAATGCGGCACAGCCTACCGACGCGTCGTATGGACACAGCACGGCGAAAAGCGCGCGGTATGGCGCTGCACGAGCCGCCTGGACTATGGAAAGAGATACTGCCTGCATTCTCCGACGCTGGACGAGGGGCCTCTCCAACAGGCCATACTGAGCGCCGTCAATTCTGCCATGTCCGATCACGGCACTCTGACCGCACAGCTCATCGACGCGATGGAGCAGGAGCTTGCCCCTATCCCCGGCGAGAGCATGAGTCTCGGAGATATTGACCGAGCCATGGAAGGCTTGGGACAGCAGTTCAACGATCTCTTGCGAAAAGCCGCCGATGCGAATAACGCTGACAACTACACTGCACAGTTCCAATCCATCTCCACGGCAATGGCAGAGTTCAAGCGCCGCAAAGCCATGATTCTGCAAACTCGTCAGGAACAGGAGCAGACAAACCGCCGTGTGCAGGCGGTCGCGTCGGTGCTGAAAACTGCGTCAAGTGAGCTTACGGAATGGGATGATAATGTGATCTATCAGCTCTTGGAGAAGGTCACCGTCCTGTCCCGAGAGCGCATTCGTGTGACGCTGCGGGATGGGCTGGAAATCGAGCAGGCTGTAGAACAGCCAAAAAGGAGGAAATTCGCATGATTTATGCGACTGGCGATTGTCACGGAAACTTCCGGCGCTTCCAGCCGGAATATTTCCCGGAGCAAGCTGGGATGACGAAGAACGATATGGTCATCATCGCCGGCGACTTCGGCGGCGTGTGGTTTGGCGACAGCCGCGACGATGAAACGCTGGACTGGCTGGAA
>OGFN01000477.1_pt1 | contig 20429 bp, 30 predicted proteins | sample 1570921 | NCBI WGS metagenome assembly OGFN01 (sample SAMEA2581940, study PRJEB24529) | metagenome | biome: Human gut stool | place: China | collected 2011
CATTGCCGCGACGCGCAGGCGGCGCGGGCGCGGCAATGATTCTGCCGGGCTCAAGGACACAGAAGGGGATTCGGTTGCCGAAGGCGTCCAGATAGAGCTATCAGGGTCCGGTAGAGCCCAGGCCTGATTTTGGCTGAGGGAAAAACACGATCCGGCTTGTGACCCGGCCCCTGTGCCGGCTTCACTCTTTCTTCCCTTCCGGTCTCCGTGCCCTACCACGGAGGCCGGGTCATGGGCCGGAGCTGCCGCCCTGCCTGCGCCGAAGGCCTGCGCTGGATGCGCGGGGTATTGATGTAGACGCGGTGGGGCGGCACGGTCCGATTCGGACACATACTTCCGGTGTGCACGGCGGCGCTTGCGCCGCAGCGGGTTTGATCCTCCTGTCGGCGGCTCTGGCTGCCATGCGAGAGCCGCCGTGTGCGCCGGATGGAAAGAAGCGGGAAAGGAGGAGCCTTATGGAGCAGGCAAAAGACTGGAAAAAAACCAAACAGTACCGGGAACTGAAAAAGTCCATGCTGGACAATCTGGAAGCCAGAGGCCTTTTGGAAAAAGCATACACCGACAAGGTGGACGAGTATCTGGACTTCTGGGTGCGGCGGCAGGAATTGCAGACGGATGTGGCTGAGCGCGGTCTTTCCGTGATAGATGACCGGGGCCGCATTACGGAAAACCGCAGCGTATCTTTGGAAATTCAGGTGGCCCGGCAAATGCTGGCCGTATGGACGGCACTGGGCTTTAAGGACGCCGCCGCAAAGTCGGACGTGCCGGGAGGCGTGGACGATGAGCTGTAAGCTGCCGCCGGAGGTCCAGGCGTATCTGGAGGCGGTGGAGGCTGACAAGCCCCGAGCCTGCCCGGAGCAGCACGCCCTGGCGGCGCATATCCGGCGGTGCTTTGAGACAGAAGATTTGCGGGTGGATACAGAGCAACTTCGGCGGTACCTGAGCTTGTCCCGCTATTTTCCGTATAAAGCGCTTTTCCTGTGGGAGCAGTTTCTGACGTCGCTTTGGATGTGCACCTACACCGCTGACGGACGGCCACGGTGGAAGACCCTGTTTTCCATGGTTGGCCGTGGCGCGGGAAAGGACGGTTTTATCGCATTTATCTCCATGTGCGCTACCTCTCCCTACAATCCGGTGGGCAGCTACAACGTAGACATCTGCGCCAATAACGAGGAGCAGGCCATGACGCCGGTGCTGGATCTGGTGAACACGCTGGAGCTTCCCAAGAGCGAAGCAAAGCTGAAGCGGTTTTACTACCACACAAAGGAGCTGGTGCAAGGCCGGAAAAACCGGGGCGTGGTCAAGGGCCGCACCAACAACCCCAAGGGACGGGACGGTATGCGCTCCGGCATGGTGATCTTTAACGAGGTCCATCAGTTTGAAAACTACAACAACATCAAGGTGTTTATTACCGGCCAGGGCAAGGTGGCTCAGCCCCGCGTGGGGATCTTTACCTCCAACGGCGAAGTCAATGACGGGCCTTTGGACGATTATCTGGCCAGAGGACGGCGGATCTTATTTGAAAACGAGCCGGACAACGGCTTTCTTCCCTTCATCTGCTGCCTGGAAGCCCGGGAGCAGATCCATGATCCGGAAAACTGGTACATGGCAAATCCATCCCTGTTTTATCTGCCGGATCTGTTTCAGGAGACGGCAGACGAATACCGGGACTGGGTGGAGCACCCGGAGCAAAACGGTGATTTTCTGACAAAGCGGATGGGCTTGCGGGCCGGATTTCAGGAGATCAGCGTGACGGACTATGAAAAAATCCTCAAAACCAATAAGCCACAGCCTGAGCTGCGTGGTTGGACCTGCACGGTAGGACTGGACTATGCGGAGCTGAGCGACTGGGCGGCAGTCAACCTCCACTTCCGGCGAGGCGCAGACCGGTTTGACATCAACCACGCATGGGTTTGCCTGCAATCCAAAACCCTGCCGCGGATCAAGGCTCCGTGGCAGACGTGGGCGAAGGAAGGACACCTGACGGCGGTGGATGATGTGAGCATCAGCCCTGATCTGATCGCGGCATACATCCAGGACGCTGCCAGATGCTACAACATCAAGGCGCTGGCAATGGACCACTACCGGTGGACGCTGGTTTCCGAAAGTATGCGGGCCATCGGCTTTGACGCGGCGGACAAGAACCGGGTGAAGCTGGTGCGGCCATCAGACATTATGCAGGTGGAGCCGGTGATCCAGGAATGCTTCGACCGGGAGCTGTTTTACTGGGGCGATCAGCCTCACCTGCGATGGGGCGTGAACAACACCAAGCGGGTCCGCAGCTCACGGAAGCAGGGGGTCGATACCGGAAACTTTATCTACGCCAAAATCGAGGCAAAAAGCCGAAAGACAGACCCCTTTATGGCATTGGTGGCCAGTATGACGATCGAACCGCTGCTGGGCACCGGCGCTCCGCTGGCGGCCCCGCTGATGGGGGCCATCAGACTATAACGGTCCGAATCGGACCGGAGAAAGGCTGAACTATGGGATTGAGATTTTTTGAATGGCTGGCGGGAAAGGGCGGGCGAACCGCCACGACGGAAATCTCCTGCCAAGAGCTGCTGGCGGCGGCAGAGGACTTCCAGGCGCGGCAGCTTTCCTTCTGGACCTGCGTAAACATGGTGGCCAACGCCGTGGGCCGCTGCGAGGTAAAGACCTTCCGGGGGCGGGAGGAGATCCAGGAGCAGGAGTATTACCTGTGGAACGTGGAGCCCAACGTGAACCAGAACAGCTCCGCCTTCTGGCACAAACTGATCGCCAAGCTGTTTTTGGACAATGAAGCGCTGGTGATCTCCAGTAAGCGGCGGGACGGCATGGACGCGGTGATGGTGGCGGACAGCTGGCAGCAGAACACCTTCTGGCCGATGCGGATGAATGAGTACATCAACGTGACGGTGGGCGACACCGCCTATGAAAAAACCTTCCGGGAAAACGAGGTGCTGCATTTAAAACTCCACCACAACGCCATGCGCCCGGTGGTGGACGGTCTGTGCCAGTCCTACATGCGGCTGGTGGCAGCGGCTATGAGCCGCTATCAGTGGGAGCGTGGGCAGCACTGGAAGGTCCATGTCAATCAGATCGCATCCGGCACGCAGGATTTTGAGCAAAATTTTGCCAAGATCATCGAGCAGCAGATCAAACCGTTTTTTGGCAGCGGCGCGGCGGTGCTCCCGGAGTTTGACGGCTACGACTATCAGCAGGTTAACAAGTCTGGCGATGGCAAGGTGGGCGACAGCCGGGACGTGCGGAACCTGATCGAGGACATTTTCGATTTTACCGCCCGGGGCTTTCTGATCCCCGCTGTGCTGGTGAACGGCACCGTTCAGGGCACAGCGGACGCCAACAGCCGTTTTCTGACCCAGTGTATTGACCCCATCTGCGATCAGCTCCAAGAGGAAATCACCCGAAAGCGGTATGGCTTTGACGGTTGGAAGCAGGGCAACTTTGTCCGGGTCGATTCCTCCGCGATCCTCCACTTTGACATGTTTGCCAATGCGGCCAACGTGGAAAAGCTGGTGGGCAGCGGCGCCTTCTCGGTCAACGATGTGCTGCGGGCGGCCAACCAGGCCACCATCAACGAGCCGTGGGCCGACGAGCACTTTTTGACTTTGAACATCGCGCGGATCCAAGAAGCCGCGCAGCAGATGAATGCACAGAAAGGAGACAGCGGGAATGAGTAATCCCAAGCAGAAGGACCGGAGGATGTGGGCGCTGAAGCAGCGGGCGGAGGACGCCAAGACACTGGAGCTTTACATCTACGGAGATGTGGAGGGCGACAGCTATGACTGGTGGACCGACGAGACGATCCAGAGCGAGACCAGCGCCAACGCCTTCCGGGACGCTCTGGCGGAGCATCCGGAGGCGACGGAGATCGCCGTGTACATCAACAGCTACGGCGGCAGTGTATTTGAGGGCACGGCCATCTACAACCAGCTCAAGCGGCACAGCGCCCACAAGACGGTGTATGTGGACGGCTTTGCCTGTTCCATCGCCTCGGTCATCGCAATGGCCGGCGACACGGTGGTGATGCCGCGCAACGCCCTCATGATGATCCACAACATGAGCATGGGTATTTACGGAAACGCAGCTGAGCTGCGAAAGGCCGCAGACAATCTGGACACCATCAATCAGGCGGGGATGGAAGCCTATCTCCAAAAGGCCGGTGACAAGCTGGACCCGGATACCCTGAAGGAAATGTATGATGCGGAGACCTGGCTGACGGCGGAGCAGTGCATGGAGCTGGGATTGGCAGACCGCTACGCGGAAAAGGACGCGGACATGACCCAGGCTGCGGCTCTGCTGCAAAAGGCCAACCTGACCTTGGAGCAGCGGATCACCGTGCAGAAAAGCCTTGCCGCTCAGCTACGGCAGTTGACGGCGGACACTGGTCCTAAACCGCCCTGCGCCTCTAACCCGAAAGACCCGGAGCCTCAGCCCGAACCCCAGCAGAAAAACCGTATTATGAGCCTGTTTGGCTAAAAATGAAAGGAGAACACTATGCAGAACAATGACATCCGGAGCCGCGAGGAGCTCCGCACCCTCATCCAGAAGGCCGTTGCCGACAATGACCCTGCCGGTTTCCAGGCGGCTTTTGACGAAATGCTCCAGCGTGTGGGCCTGGACGTAAAGCAGGAGTATGAGCAGCAGCTTGCCGACCTTCGCCAGGAAATGGACAGCCGTATCCTGACGGCCCGGGGCGTCCACCAGCTTACCGGCGAGGAGCACGCCTACTACCAAAAACTGGGCGAGGCCATGAAGTCCATTGATCCCCGGCAGGCCGTGACCGGCATGGACGCCGTGCTGCCCAAGACGGTGATCGACTCCGTTTTTGAGGATCTCCAGACCAATCACCCTCTGCTGAGCCGCATCAACTTCCGGGCCACCGGCGGCGCCGTGGAGATCATGGTGAACACCAACGGCCATGAGGAGGCGGCGTGGGGCGATCTCTGCGACGACATCGTCAAGGAACTGACCTCCGGCTTTAAGAAGATCCCCGCCCAGCTGCTGAAGCTCTCCGCATTCCTGCCGGTGTGCAAGGCCATGCTGGATCTTGGCCCCGAGTGGCTGGACCGCTATGTGCGCGAGGTGCTGTACGAGGCATTCGCCAACGGCATGGAGGCGGGCATCGTGACCGGCGACGGTGACAAGAAGCCCATCGGCATGACCCGTCAGGTTGGCGACAATGTGGTGCGTTCCGGCAACGCCTATCCCGAGAAGACCCCCGTGAAGGTGCGGGATCTCAGCCCCGCCACCGTGGGCAACCTGATCTCCCTGATGGCGGCAGACCCCAACGGCAAGGCCCGCCGTGTGGAAAACATCCTACTGCTGGTGAACCCGCAGGATTATTACCAGACGGTAATGCCCGCCACTACGCTGATGGCCCCCGACGGCACCTATCGCAACGATGTGATGCCCTACCCCATGACCATTATTCAGACCCCCGCACTGAGCCGGGGCAAGGCGGTGATGGGCCTCTCTAACCGTTATCTGGCTATGGCGGGCACCGCACCCAATGGCCGCATTGAGTACAGCGACCACTACCATTTCTTGGAGGACGAGCGGGTATACCTTATCAAGGGTTACGCCAACGGTATGCCTCTGGACAACAACGCCTTCCTGCTGCTGGATATTTCCGGCCTGAAGCCCGCCACCTGGAAGGTGACGCAGGTGACGGAGACCGCACCCTCTGACGATGCCACTCTGAGCGCCCTGTCTATTGGCTCTCTGGCCCTGTCCCCCGCTTTTGCCTCCAGCACCGTGACCTACACGGCGGAGACCACCAACGCCACCAACACCGTGACCGCCGTCCCCTCTGACGCAGGCGCGGAGATCGAGGTACTGGTGAACAACCGCAAGATCGACAACGGCAGCGCCGCCACCTGGCAGACCGGCAGCAACACGGTGAAGGTCAACGTCACCGCCGCTGACGGCACCGCCAAGAAGACCTACACGGTCACCGTTACCAAGAGCTGATGGCGGATCGGAACAGCCTGCCGCCCGGCCTGCTGTCCGATGTGGAGAACTACCTGAACATCACCTGGAGCGATGAGGCCACGGATACCAAAGTATCCGGGCTCATCGCCTCCGGGATGGGGTACCTGGACAAAAAGGCCGGAAGCCCGCAGGACTATACAGCGGACGGCGACGCCCGGACGCTGCTGATGGAATACGTCCGCTACGCCAGAGACAGCGCTTTGGACGTGTTTGAAAACAACTATCAATCTCTCATTTTGAGCATGCAGAGCGAAAGGCGGGTGAGCGCGTATGCCATGGAAAGCGCCGTATCGACCTCGCCGTGACAGCGAGGTAACGCAAACCTATTCTGATGGGCTGGTCAAGGTCTATGCCGTTGCAGATACGGCGGAGCCGGGCTATAAGCCTGTGGAGGGTTTGACATTCAAGGCCGCTTTGCGGTACGAGGAGCGGCGTCTTGGCATCCAGCGGTATTACGAGGGACGGCAGAATCAGGCTCAGATCGAGCGGGTGCTGCGGGTCCCACGGGTCCCCGGCGTGAGCAGCCAGGACGTGGCTGTGACGGAGGACGGCAAGCAGTACCGCATCGATCTGGTTCAGACAACAACCGACGTTTTTCCGGAAAGCATGGATCTGACGCTGCTGCGGATCGAGCAGAAATACGAGGTACCCCATGACCACCTGGTATGAGCGAGTGATCGCCGCCCACCGGGCGGTGACAGACGCAGTGAGCCACGCCGTCCGGCTCAAATCCGACCGCTATTTTGTGTGGCAGGAGGACGGCAGCCATGATCTTCCCGGAGACAACGGCCACGATGAGACCGCCGTCACCGGCACCACGGATCTGTTTACCAAGTCCGAATTTGACCCCTGGGTGGAGCAGCTGGGCGAGAGCTTCAGCGTCCATGGCATTTCCTGGACGCTAAACTCCGTCCAGTACGAGGCGGACACCGGCTTTACCCACTATGAGTGGGTGTGGGAGGTGTCCTGATGGCAACCATCACGTTTAAAAGCGGCGAGGAATACATGCTGAAGCTCACCCGGCTGGAAAAAGAGGCTGTGGAAAAGGTCTGCGGCCCTGCTATCCACGACGGAGCAAAGGTTGTGGCTGATGCCATCCGGGCAGAATTGCAGACTGTTCCCACAGACGAGGGCTGGGGCACGCAGAAGAATCCAGTCCGCGGACCCAAGAAAACGCAAAAGGCTGCGCTGCTGGGAACCCTGGGCATTACCTCCATGCAGAAGGACAATGACGGAATGTATAACGTCAAAATCGGCTTTGACGGGTATAACAACATCCGCTCCAAGCGCTGGCCTCAGGGTCAGCCGAATCAGATGGTTGCCCGGGCCATTGAAAGCGGTACCAGTTGGATGAGCAAAAACCGTTTTGTAGGCAAGGCTGTGAGCCGGGTGAAAAAGCAGGCGCTTGCCGCCATGCAAAAGCGGGCAGAGTCCGAGATCAACAAAATTATGAAGTAATCGCGTGTCCGAATCGGACCGCGAGAAAGGAGCGTACATGGCAACCATTGGTTTGAGCAAGCCTTACTACGCCATCTATGCCGAAGCCGGCGGCGTGGTGAGCTATTCTGACGGTGCGGTAATGGGTAAGGCAACGGAGGCCAACATCTCCATTGAGACTACGGAGGACAACAACCTCTATGGCGACAACGGACTGGCGGAAACGGACCGCCGTTTTGCCAACGGCACCCTGACCCTGTCCACTACCGATCTGAGTCAGGAGGTCAGCAAGGCCATTCTGGGCCTGACGGAGCAGGCCATCACCGGGATCGATGGCGTGACGGATACCTCCGTGAAGGAGCTGGTCTATGATGATGGGCAGGTGACCCCGTATCTGGGCGTTGGGTTCATCATCAAGAAGAAAGTCAACGGCGCGTATAAGTGGCGGGGCGTGGTGCTGCCGAAGGTCATGTTTTCCGTGCCGGAGGACGCGGCCACCACGCAGGGCGAGTCCATCGAGTGGCAGACGCCGGAGCTGACCGGCACCATCATGCGGGATGATTCCGCCACTCACGTCTGGAAAAAGGAAGCCACCTTTACCACGGAGGCCCAGGCTGAGGCTTATATCAAGGCGCGGCTGGGGATCGCCGCATGAGAACGGCCAGTATTGAGATCGGCGGAAAGGCGCACCTGCTGTGCTTTTCCGCCCGGGTGGTCCGGGCAGTAACGGAACGCTACGGCGGCGTGGAGAACATTGATACGGCACTCTCAGCCGGTGACCCGCTCAAGGCACTGGATGAGGCGGTGTGGCTGCTGTCGACCATGATGGACGGCGGCGCCCGGTATGCCAAAATTAACGGGCTGGAAACCGCGCCTCCGCTAACAGCGGATGAGCTGCTGGACGTGATGGATCTGAGCGATTTCGGCCAGCTCCGGACAAAAATCACGGAGGCAGTAGTCTCCGGCAGAGAGACTCACGTGGAGGCGGACCCCGGAAAAAACGCGGAAACCACTCCGGCGGCCCCTTAGCGCCGGAGTGGTTTTTGTGGTATGGAATGGCCGTCGGCCTGTCCTACACCGAGGCGCTGGATGTGCCGTTTGGGGAGCTGCTGGACTACATCGCCATTGAGCAGATCAAGCGGGAGGGTTTTACCCCCAAGCACACTTTGACAGACGAGGAAATTATCCCAAATGTGAGGTGAGACGATGGCGGTCGATATTGGCCCCAAAATCGGCATTGACGGCGAAAAGGAATTTAGAGAATCCCTCCGAACCATGGGACAGCAGCTTAAAACCCTTGGTACGGAGATGAAGGCGGTGACCTCCGCCTTTGACGTTGACAACGACAGTCAGAAAAAGCTTGCGGCGCAGTCTGACGTGCTGAACCGGCAGCTGGAGGTCCAGCAGCAGCGTCTGGGCGAGGTGCAGAAGGCTCTGGATTACGCCAAGGCCAACTACTCTGAAAACAGCAGTGAGGTACAGCGGTGGCAGCAGGCGCTGAACAACGCCACCACCGATGTAAACCGCACGAAAAAGCAGCTCAACGAGCTGGAGACCGGCGTGGAGGGCGTAGGCGACGCCATGGACGGCGCCGGACAGAAAACAAGCATCTTTGGCGATGTGCTAAAAGCAAATCTGCTTGGCAATGCCATCGTCTCCGGTGTCAAGGCAGTGGCCAGCGGGATCAAGTCTCTCATCAGCGGCGCTATTGAGGGCTACGGTGAGTATGAGCAGCTGGTGGGCGGCGTGGAAACACTGTTTGGCAGCTCTGCCGACACGGTGATCAAAAACGCGGAGAACGCCTACAAAACGGCGGGCCTTTCCGCCAACGCCTATATGGAAACGGTGACCAGCTTCTCCGCGTCGCTGCTCCAGTCCATGGGCAATGACACGGAAGCCGCGGCTAAAAAGGCGGATCTGGCGCTCACGGATATGTCGGACAACGCCAACAAGATGGGCACGGACATGCAGTCCATCCAGAACGCCTATCAGGGCTTCGCCAAGCAGAACTATACCATGCTGGACAACCTGAAACTGGGATATGGCGGCACGAAGGAGGAAATGCAGCGGCTGATCGACGATGCCAACGCCTTGAATGCCGCTCAGGGCAACTACACCAATTACAGCATTGAGAGCTACGCGGACATTGTGGACGCCATCCACACGGTCCAGACGGAAATGGGGATCACCGGTACTACGGCACTGGAGGCATCCACCACCGTGGAGGGCTCTATCAACTCCATGAAGGCGGCATATCAGAATTTTGTCACGGGTCTGGGCGATCAGAACGCCGATATCGGCGCTCTGACCGAGGAACTGATCCAGAGCGCCGGAAACGTGGCGAAAAACGTGCTGCCGGTCATTGAGTCCGTGGTGAAGAACATTGCAGAAACCGTAAGGGAGCAGGGGCCGGACATGATCACAAGGTTTGTGGCCTATGCTACGGAAAAGCTGCCGGAGGTGCTGAAGCTGGGCGTCCAGCTGATCGTATCTCTGGTAAAGGGTCTGGCGCAAAACCTGCCGGAGCTGCTCCGTGGCACGCTGGCGCTGGTAGATACCATTATCAGTGCCTTTCTGGATTCCCTGCCGGACATCATCGAGGTAGGCAAGGACATTGTCCGGGGCCTGTGGGAAGGCATCAAGGCTATGGCCAGCTGGATCGGAGAAAAGGTCTCCGGCTTTGTCGGCGGCCTCGTGGACGGCGTCAAGGGCGTGCTGGGGATCCACTCGCCCTCTCGGGTGTTTGCCGGAATCGGTCAGAATATGGCGCTGGGTCTTGGTCAGGGCTTCGAGCGGCAGATGCAGCGCGTTTCCTCCGGGATCCAGAACGCCATCCCCACGCCGACGGTAGACACCGTCTACAATGCGGCGGCTGGGATGGTCAACGGGCTGGCACTGGCCGGAGGCGGCGTTTACCGGGTGGAGATCCCGCTGTATATCAACGGCGTGGAGTTCTACCGGGCAAGCATTGACGATCTGCGCACGGTGCAGAGAGCAAATCCGGAGGTGTTGGATGACTAAGCAGCTGATTTTAAACGGGATCCTGCTGCCGGAGAGCAGCAAGGACCGGTTTTCCTGCTGGGAGGAGGATCTGTCCGTGCAGGTGGACATGATCTCCGGCCGGCGGGTGGTGGAGACCCGAGGAAAGATCTGGAAGGCGTCCTACTCCTTCGATTACATGGGCAACACGACGCTGCGGCAGGTGCTGGCGGTGCTGCGGAGCGGCGGCCCGTTCCTTGCCTCCGTGCTGCCGGACGACCGGGACGAGATGGTCTCCAGCTATTTTCTGCTGGATTCCATCACCCAGCCTACGTTCGCCTTCTCCAAGGGCGGCGTTGGGCTGTGGCACAATCTGGCGTTTACGCTCCGGGAGGTGGAGCCCCATGATTAAGACGTCTCCCGCCTATCAAGCGGCCATCGTGGGCAGTCCCCGGCGGATCGAACTGCTGACGGTTGTGGACATCTCCGACCCGGACATGGCCTACGGCGAGGTAACCTCCAGCGGGCTGGCTCCGTGGAGCAAGCCCGAGGAGCAAGCCCGAGGAGCTCCATGACAAGAGCTACGACACCCCGGCCCGCTACGCCACGCTGGAGCGGGGGCGGTGGCTGTTGGACGGCACGTTCGACATTTTCCCGGAGGACTTCAAGGTGGAGGCCCCGATGGCGGTGGCCACGGAGGCCATCAGCGGAGACGACGGCACTTTTCAGGAGCCGGTATGGGTGCAGCAGAGTTTCTCGGATGTGGATGTGCTTCAGGCGTGCAGCGTGTTTTTCTCCACGGATCCGCTGGACGGCGTTCCGGCTGATTTCACGGTTGAGATCATCACGGCGGGGCAGGTTTTCCACACGGAGCGGTTCACCGGCAACACGGCCACAGAGGTGGCTGTCACCGGCTTCACGGTGCAGACGCCGGATGCCATCAAGGTCACGGTGAGCAAGTGGAGCCTGCCGGGGCGGCGGATGCGGCTGGTGGAGATCCTGCCCGGAACCGTGGAGCGCTGGGCGCCCCGAATGCTGGCCAGCTTCTCCGTGGTGCAGCAGGGGGACTTCTCGTGCCTCGCACTGCCCTATGGCAGCATGAGCCTTGCCATGGACAACAAGGACCGGCGGTTTGAGCCGCGAAGCAAAAACGGCCTGTTCCAGTCCATCGAGGAGCGGCAGGGCATTGATGCCTTTATCGGCGTCCGGACGGAGAGCGGCGCGGTGGTGCGCTGCAAGGTGGGCCGGTTCTATCAGTCCGGGGACGGCTGGAAAACCGGCGACAACAGCCTGACCATGCAGTGGTCCCTCGTTGACATCATCGGGCTGCTGACGGACCGCACCTTCTTGCCCCCCTCCCCGCTGCCTACCACGCTGGGCGGCTGGATCGGGGCGCTGGCGGCCCAGCTGGGCGTGAATTTCAAGGGCCGCTGGCACGTGGACCCGAACTACACGGCCCTGCCGGTGACGGTGCGGACGGCCGCGGACATCCAGGGCAAGAAGTGCGGAGATATCCTCCGGTGGGTGTGTCAGGCAACCGGCACATGGCCTCGCGCGGACGCCTCCACCGGAGACCTGACCGCCGAGCCTCTGTGGCGAGAGGGCAACAAGGTGACGCTGGACAACCTCACCGCCTATCCAACGATGAAGGCCAACGACCAGTTGGCCAGCCTGATCTTCAAGCTGGCTGACGGCAACGATACGGAGTATGTGGTCTCCGGCAACTCTACCAGCAGCGAGAAAACCGTCACCATCCAGAACCCCTTCCTACACACCACAGCGCAGGCGCTGGCGGCGGCGCGGCTGATCCTCAGCTGCTACGGCGGCAACGTGATCGAAACCACCGGGCGGGGCGATCCATCCTCCGAGATCGGGGACGTGGACACCATCTGGCTGGATGAGAGCCAAGCCACCACGGCGCGGCGGATGATGCAGAGCTTCCAGATTCAGGGCGGCGTGCTGCAAGGGTGCCAGAGCAAGCTGCTACAGGCAGACGGCTCCTATCTCTATTCCCGCTCCGTGGTGCTGACGGAGAGCGGGACGTGGACGGCCCCTGCCGGAGTCACCCACCTGCGGGTGGCCGTGGGGCAAGGCGGTCAGGGCGGCGGCTACGGCACCGACGGCTATGTGTACGGCTCCGGCTGGATGCCGGGGCAGGGCGTTGCTGCCGGATACGGCGAGGACGGCGAGGACGGCATCGGCGGAAAAGTCTGGTACGATTCCCTTACCATCAACGCGGGACAGACCTTCACCGTCACCATCGGCAAGGGCGGCGCGCCAGCCACCCGGAAGGGCGCGGCGGGGCTTGATGGCGAGGAGAGCACCTTCGGGGTTTACTCCTCCGCCAACGGCAAGCGCTACGCCAACGGCTACACCGACATCAACAGCGGCGACAGCTACGCCCGGACCGGCGTGGCAAAGCCCCTGCCGGGAACTGGCGACGGCGCTGCCGGCGGCAAGGGCGGCGATCCGGGGCAGGGCTACTGGAAAAAATACACCGTCAGGCCGAACCCTGCGAAGCCGGATGTGGTGAACACCAGCTATAAATTTATTATTACGAAACAGCCAGGGCCGGGGCATCCGGGGAAACCCGGCGGTGACGGCTTTGTGCTGATTGCATGGGACAAAGCGGAGGAGACGGCATGAGTTTTGATTATGCAAGCCTTATCACAGACCGGGCGCGGTCCGATTCGGACACCCTCAAGGCGCTGCTGAAAAAGCCCCTGACCGACTGGACGGAGGCGGAACGGACGGCCTTTAATACCGCTATGCTCAAGGGCAGCTACGACTACACCGACCTCAACCGGGTGGACGCGTGCATGGAGGACTTAGTGGCACGGCTGAACCGGGCGGGCTGTCTCGTGCCGGGGTATGAGCGGGTGAAGCTCCCACGCTCCACGCAGCCCTCCAGCCGATTGCCGGATGGGTATACAGAAGTGCAGTATATCCAGAGCACGGGAGCGCAGTATGTGGATACGGGCTTCAAGCCAAACCAAGATTCGCGTGTACTCATAAAACTATCTACGTCAGAAACCGGTAGCCATACAGTGTTTGGGGCAGATCTTGGTTGGACTGATGATGGCTTTGCGCTTGGCGTTGGATTCACCCATTACGGAAAAGAAACCGGAACAATTTCCGGGTTGAATAACGGATCTCCACATGAGGTTGATTTTAACAAAAACATTATTTCTATGGACGGGAAACCTGTTCTAACTATGGGGAATTCGACATTTTCCGTCCCACACAATCTGGCACTTTTTGCAAATAACCGCGCCGGGGGGATTCAGGAAAAAACAACGATGGTGCTCTATTATTGCCGGATTTATGACGGAAATACCATTATTCGGGACTATATCCCCTGCAAAAACGCTGCCGGGGCGGTGGGGCTGTACGATCTGATCGGGCAGAAGTTTTACGGCAACGCCGGAACCGGCAGCTTCACGGCGGGGTCGGCGGTGACGGGGGACACCCCGGAGGAACCGACGGAGACGCTGGACCCCTACACGTGGTATGAGAGCGATGTGCCGACGGTGTCCCTGTTGGCCCGCTATCGGGACAACGTGGCGGCGGTGCGGGGGGTGCTCCGGCTGCCGGAGGGGACCCCGGAGGTACCGGAGACCATGCGGCGGCTGACAACGACGGAGGCCAACAGCATCGAGGCGATTTTGCTGGCCCTGAATTTCATTTTAAATCAAATCCACACAGCCGTCCGCCACTGCGGCGTGACGGTGTGCGGGAGCAAAGGAGTGAGAGCATGAGAGATCGAACCCCTACGCGGGCGCTTGAAAACGGCGCTCTGCGCTACGGCGTGTACGCAGAGGACGGGAGCCTGCTGCGCTATGAGTATCTGGCGCTGGAGGATGACCCCGCAGACCCCGGTACGGAACTGAGGAAGGCCACGCTGCTGCAGGATTCCACGGAGGTTTCCCTGTTCGGCAGCGCGGCGGACCGGACGGTGGATGACGCCTTTGCCGGGATCGCCGGACAGCTGAAGCTGATTATGTCCAACACGGCAATCATCACCCTGACGGTGCAGGACACCACCGGCAAGCCTATCCCGGAGGTGCGGGTGCAGGGCATCCTCAGCGAGAGCGGACAGGCGGTGTACACCAACGCCAACGGCGTGGTGACCGGCTACATTGGTGAGGGTGCTCAGGTCATTAAGGTCAGCGGCTATGCAGATCTTGAGGATTACAGCGAGACCGTGACCGTGGTCAAGGGCACGACCATCAACAAGACGATCAAGCTGACAACCCGGAATTTTCTGAAAATCACGGCCAGCAAAAGCGTTGCATTTTCCGGGAACGTTAAAACTGTTGATGTGAATGCTGTTGGCGGTGGCGGTGGCGGTGGATATGGCGCTGGCACCTATCGAGGATCAGGCGGCGGCGGTGGCGGTGGTGGTGGGCACAGTGTAATTCAGACTGGCATCGCCGTTGAAATTAACACACCATATCTCTGTATTGTTGGTGCTGGAGGGGAGAGCAAAAGAGCCGAAAAAGCAACCGATGGAGGAGAATCATCATTCCTCAACGTTCGAGCATCAGGCGGTGGCGGTGGCCAATACGCATACGGAACACCATTTGGCGGCGCAGGATCCGGAAATGGAAATGGTGGTGCTGGCAATGGCGGAAGCGATGACGCATTTGATGGGACTGTCGGCACCGAACAGGGATTTTTATCTTTTTCCGAATCCGGATATGTCGGCGGCGGTGGCGGTGGTGGCAGCGGCTCCGATAGTGATGGAAATACTGGTTCTCCAGGAACCGGAAAAGGATACGGTGGAAACGGAGGTGGCCGCTCTGGAGACGCTACTAAAAATGAAGGCGAGCCGGGGGTCAACGGATACGGTGGTGGCGGCGGTGGTGGCGGTTCTTATTTAAGCAATTACAGTGCCGGAGGCAAGGGCGGCTCCGGCTGCATCGCCATCCGGATGCACCTGAAATCCGCGGCGTAAAGGAGGTAGCCTATGGAATACTGCATTGTAGATGACGGCGTAATCGCCAACATGATCGTGGCCGAGGCGGACTTTGCCGGGGAGATCGGGGCGCTGCCCGCTTATGCGGGCGCGGCCATCGGCGGGGCGTATACCCCGCCTCCCCCGGAGCCGGAGCCGCCTACCACCGACGAGCGGCTGGAGAAGCTGGAAGCGGAGCTGGTGAGCGCCCAGAGCGCTGCGGCCATCACCTTTGTGACGCTCTGCGAAACCGGCAGCATCGACGCCGTGACGGCCAGTGAGCACACGGAGTTGTTCAGCCCCTGGGCCTATCCGGTGGATTACAAGACCGGCAACATCAGGGAGCACAACGGGAAGCTGTACCGCTGCCTGCAAAACCACACCAGCCAGGAGACCTGGACGCCGGACGCGGCCCCCAGCCTGTGGGTGGGGATCTCTGACCCCGCCGAGGAGTGGCCCGCGTGGAGCCAGCCGGTGGGCAGCACGGACGCCTACGCCAAGGGGGCGCAGGTAAGCCACAACGGCAAGCACTGGACCAGCGATGTTGACGCCAACGTGTGGGAACCGGGGGTCTACGGCTGGACGGAGGCAGCCTGAGCGCACAACCTTAATCTGCAACGTTAAGGAGAATGATATGACAGAGACGATTATCTGCGCCCTCATCACAGGGGGGCTGACGCTTTTCGGGGTGCTGATCGCCAACAGCAAGACCCAGGCGGTGACGGAGGCCAAGTTGGACGAGCTGACCCGGGAGGTGCGGGAGCACAACCACTTCGCGCAGCGGGTGCCGGTGATGGAGGAGCAAATTAAGGTAATCAACCACCAGATCGAGGATCTGAAAAAACAAACGTAGGAGGTAAATTTATGGACATCGGAACATTGGGCATTGCTGGGGTGGCGGTGATCACCGTCATCTGCTACCTGATCGGACAGGCCGTGAAGGCGTCCGGGGTAGACAACAAGTGGATCCCCATTATCGTGGGCGCCTGCGGCGGCTTGCTGGGGGTGGCGGGCATGTTCCTCATGGCGGATTTCCCCGCTCAGGACTACCTCACCGCCATTGCCGTGGGCATTGTGTCCGGTCTGGCCGCCGTGGGCGTGGATCAGATCGGCAAGCAGCTGAACCAGTAAAATTGACCATCAAATTTTGAAAGGAGCTTACACAATGGAAAAGATCTACGAGAACATCATCAACGAGGGCAAGAAGAACGGCAAGAAACTCAGCGAGATCAACGCAGAGCTGAAGGCGGCGGGCGCCACCTTCCATTTGGACTACACCATGACCCCCGACGGCCCCCAGACCGGCTGGAGCGAGAAGGAGATGGCCGAGGGCTTCATCCCCGCCGAGACCGAGCCGGAGGACGTGAAGCACCTCCACGACTACATGAAGTTCAACCCCGCCAAGGCCAACACCGAGGAGGAGGTCTGGGTGCCGGAGGGGCATTACCGCATCACCTTTGACGAGGACGGCCATCCCACCAAGGCCGTGCGGATCTAATGGAGACTATCCAGCCCCGGACCCGGGCGGCAGTGCTCCGGATCGCGGGTTGGCAGGAGGGCGTCGTTGAGATGCCCTCCGGCTCCAACAAGGTCAAGTACAACGATGCCTATTACGGCAGGACGGTCAGCGGCAAGGCGTTTGCCTGGTGCATGGTGTTTGTGTGGTGGGTTTTCCGGGAGGCCGGGTTTAACCTGTGGAAAACCGCCAGCTGCACGGCGTTTGTAAACCGCTACCGGGCGTTTTCGCCCGGGCAGATCGTCACGGGGGACTATAAGCCGGGAGACATCGTGTTTTTCGACTTTTCCGGGAAGCGGAAAAAGACCGAGCACTGCGGCATTGTGACGGCGGTGGACGGCGGCAGCGTGCGCACCGTTGAGGGCAACACCGGCACCGGCAACGACGCCAACGGCGGGGCCGTCATGCGGCGGACGCGGCGCGTTGGGCTGGTGACCTGCGCGATCAGACCGGGCTATCCGGATTAAATGAGAGGAGGGCCAGAAGATGGCAACATCCACGCGGAAACGCGCTCTGCAAGTCTGGAAAACCCATGGAGAAAACAAACCGAGAGATCCGGGCGCTGTTGTCATCCATGGCCCCGGCTCGGGCGGCGCAGGCCGTCCGGCTGGTAGGCCTGCCGCCTGACGAGGAGACGGCGGTGCTGGCGGTGGATGTCCACGGCCAGAGCTGCCTACAGGCGGCGGAGCGGCTGCATGTGAGCGTGGATGGCCTCGCGAAAATCAGGCGAAGGGCCTACGCCAAAATCGCGGATGATATGCAGGGGTAAAAAAGAAAAAGCCGTGTCCGAATCGGACACGGCTTTTCTTATTTTTCTTCCCGCTTTTTCTTGCGCTGCGTCATAAAATCCTTGTCCAAGCGGTTGACTGTGGTAGGTGCTTTTCGGGTCCCTTGTCTGATTTGGGTGCGCTCCTGATGCCATTTTATCCGGAGCCTGTCACACTCCTCAGAGCATGTGATTCGAGGGGTTCCGGGGGAAATCGGTTTTCCACAGATCACGCAGACTTTTTGACCTCTTCGCGGCTTCTGTGCCCGCAGCTCATAATAATTATTTTCCTCGTTCCATTTTTTGGATGCCTCGCGGTCCGCCTGACGATATGCTTCCGGGGCACAGTCTTTGCAGTACCGCTGGCGCGGCGAATTGACAATATACTCTTTCCCGCAGATCGTACAATAGTCAATGCTGCCAAGAGGCCGGATTGTTCCGCTTTTGTGGCATCGTGCAGCTGACTCTTTTTTGCGGATGGCCCGGCAACTGGGGCAGTACCAAGCCCGAGGGCCACCGTCAAAGGTCGCGCCACACTCGCGGCAAGTCCGGGGGCGTATGGTGGTAGATCTCTCTGCCGCAAAACACTCCGCACATACACGCTGCTCAACTTTGATGGCGGGAAAAAACTTCCCGCATTTTACGCACGCCTTGAGCCGCATATTTTAGCCCCGTGTGTATAGCCCTACGGCTTGCGCCAGCAAAATCCGCAAATAGTCCGGGCAAGCGCTTGCCCCGGATTCCCAATTCTCCACCGTCCGGCGCGGGATACAGAAGCGCTGGGCAAAAGCAACCTGAGACAAGCCAGTGGCTGCTCTGATCTCGCGGATCGTAATATGAGCCACATCCCACAACGCTCCCAAGGACTGGATCCGATCATCCGGGATGTCAGCGCCTTCCGGATCCCCCCAGATGTCAGATAGCGCCCAGTCTGATACATACATGTCCCGGTCTTGGTCGGCAAGTGCACCGAAAAAGAGGGTGCTGAACTGCTTATCAGTCATGGTATATCCTCCTTAATTCAGTTCGTCAACAAAGACGACCATATCTTCGTCAGGGACAAGGACTCCGTCCTCGTCATATTTGATGCAAGCGCCATCTTCGCAGGTGCTGTTGTTGGCCATTTCGATGCAATAATCAACATCCTCAACGGTATAAGTATCAGTTTCCTCATCATAGGGCAGGGAACCAGCGGTAAAATAATCGCGGCTCCAGTCCGGATCATATCCGGAACCATTCCAGCGCTGAATCTTGATTTCTACGGTTTTCTTTCCATCAGTAATTTTCATTTTTATTTTCCTCCTGGGCTGTGCCCCTCTTGTTGTTATTATAATACCACCAATTTGGTGGTGTGTCAAGAGAGAAAAGCAAAAAAGTCAAAATATTTTCAGGGCAGTTTGAGGGCAGAATACAGGCAGTTTCCGGGCAGTTTGGCTGTCCGGATTTTTTGTATCATGTAAGTGTAAAGGAGGCGCACACAATGTATGAACGGCTTTTGGCCTGCGGGTATCCGGCGGAGTTGGCGCGAGATATTGTGGCGCAGACCGATCCGGCGGAGCTGGAACGGTGTGTGCGCATGATCGAGCTGCTCTACGATGATCGGAGGGAGTATGTATAGCCACTTTAATCCCAATCCATGCGGGAAAAATGTGGGGGACTGCACCGTGCGGGCGATCTCTAAGGCAACCGGGATGGAGTGGGGCGAGGTGTATTTACGGCTCTGCATCCAAGGGTATCTGGATGGCGATATGCCGTCGGCTAACGCCTGTTGGGGGCGGTATCTCCGCAGCATCGGATACCGGCGGTACATCGTGCCGGACACCTGCCCGGACTGTTACACGGTGGGCCAATTTGCGGAGGATCACCCCAAAGGCACCTATATTCTGGCGCTGTCCGGCCATGTGGTCTGCGTCTGCGACGGCATGATCTGGGACAGCTGGGACAGCAGCAACGAGAACATCTTGTATTACTGGGTCAAGGAGGATGACTAAAATGGCTTACACACCTTACGGATGGCAAAATCCCTATTACGCACCGCCTATGCCGGATAACCTCATGCAGATGCGCCAACAGCAGATGCAGCCTATGACACCCCAGATGCCGCAGGCCCCGCAAAACCCGGTGGCGCAGAGCGGCGTCCAGTGGGTCAGTGGGGAACAGGAGGCCCGAAACTGGATGATCGCGCCCAATGCTGCCGTGGCTTTGTGGGACAGCTCCGCGCCGACGGTGTATCTCAAGCAGGCGGATGCCAGCGGCAAGCCCTCTCTCACGATCTACGACCTCGTAGAACGCACAGAAACGCCCCGTACAGCGTCCACGGCAGACCCGGTGAAGTTTGTCACGCGGGAAGAATTTGACGCTCTGGCGGCGGTTGTGGACGGCATGAAGGGTAAAAAGAAGGTGAAGGAGGCTGACGCTGATGGCTAACCCCTTTTTTAACGCTTTAGGCGGCGGGAACACGCCGGTAGGCCGGTTCCAGCAGATGATGCAGCAGTTCAACCAGTTCCGGGCCTCGTTTCATGGCGACCCGAAGGCGGAGGTAGAAAAGCTGTTGCAGTCCGGCAGAATGAGCCAGCAGCAGTTGAACCAGCTGCAAGAAATGGCAAAGCAGTTTCAGAGCTTGATGCAGTAAGCAAAATTTAAGCAAAGTGTTTGCTTAATCGCTTGGTAAATCAACATCGTGGCCACGATTTGATGAATAAAAAATCGAAAGGAGTTTTTCTATGTCTCTTTCCTCTGACGGCGCCTCCCACAGTCCAGCAGCCGACCGCTACGAGTTT
>OGFN01000481.1_pt1 | contig 20286 bp, 15 predicted proteins | sample 1570921 | NCBI WGS metagenome assembly OGFN01 (sample SAMEA2581940, study PRJEB24529) | metagenome | biome: Human gut stool | place: China | collected 2011
GTCTTTGCCTTGTCGTAAAACGCGCGCTGCACGCTCATCAGGTCGGTGTCGAGCGTATTTAAAATAGAGTTGAGCCGGTGCACGGGCATTGTCCCGTCCATCGGGGCGTAGCAGCACCCGGCGTACACCGCGCCGAGAAACACCGCCGGCGTGTGCGCGTTGCGCCCGCTCATGACGGCGATGGGCTTTTTCTGCCCGCGGCGGAACTTTGCCGCCGCCGTGCCGATGACGCGCGCCTCGCGCCGCACGTCGGCAAACGTCACCGCGCTGTCCTCGTCGAGAAAAGCGGCCTTGTCCGGACAGGCTGCGGCGGTGGCTTCCAGCCAGTCGAGCACGTTGGTTTCCATGCGTGCCAGCTCCCTTCCGATAAATGTCCATAATCGACCCTATCCTATCATGTTTTTCGCGCAAAAACAAGTCGCCATGTGTCATATTTAAGAAAAGGTAAGAATGTGGCGCCTCGGCAGGGGAGCTCGAGGGGGCCCGCCCGTCTCGAATTGAATGAATGTAAAAGACCGGATGCATCCGGCCTTTTCCCCTTGACGCATCCGCGCCCGCAAAGTACAATAGAAATTACCAAAAACAAGCGCTCCGCGGCGCAGCAGAATTTGCATGTTTTTCGGCATATTTTGCAGCCTCTTGTCTGTTATTGCCAAAATCACGCCTGGGAAATTGTGAACAATTCTCCTTCCACATTTGTGGAGAATGTGGTATACTTTGGGAAACTGCGCGATTCATCTGCGCGCGGTTTCGACGCATTCTGCGTCTGTCGTGTGCTATGATCGTTCCGGTTTCCGGGCACGGACCGGCGTCTCCGCGAAGGGGGGGAAAATGCAGCGGAGCGGAAAGGAAGGTCACAGATGTCAAAGAGAGTTCAGAAGGTGTGGAACGCTGTCACCACCGTGCTGGTGGTTCTGGTTGTCATTCTGGCGCTGCTTCTGGTGGGGGTCCGGCTGGTCGGCCTCCGGCCGATGTGCGTCCTGTCCGGCAGCATGGAACCGACTTATCACACCGGCTCGCTCATCTATGTCAAGCCCTGCGCGCCCGAGGACGTGCAGGTCGGCGATCCGATCACGTTCGTGGTCAATGAGGATCTCGATGTCGTCACGCACCGCGTCGTCTCCATTGATGCGGAAAATCAGCACTTTTATACGAAGGGAGACGCAAACGATGCGCCCGACGGCGCACCCGTCTATTTCAAGAACCTCATCGGCCGCCCGGTGTTCACCATCCCGTACCTGGGTTATGTCTCGCACTGGGTGTCGAACCCGCCCGGCATGTATCTGGCCATCGCGCTCGCGCTCGTGCTCATCATCCTGACGTTCCTGCCGGATGTGCTGCGCAAAGCGTCGGAGGCGGACGCGCGCGACGCGGCCCGCCGTGCACAGGCGGACAAGCCCGGCGATGCCCCGGATGCCAAAAATTCCGGCGAAAATATGGAAAAATAAAGGTCCCGTGCAATATTTTTGCCTGTTCGTGCATTAACTTAATAATTGCTGGCAGCGCCCGGCACGGTGCTGTTGGACATAGGAAGCTTTGAACAAAATTTAAGGGAGGAAAACATTACATGAAGAAGAAAACTCTGACGATCGCCATCGCGCTCGTGCTCGTCGTGGCGCTGGCGGTTGGCGCGACGTATGCCCTGCTGGCACATAGTACGGATGAGGTTGTCAATACCTTTGCGGTTGGCAAGATTAAGGATGATGGCACGGTGTTTTCACTGAAAGAGCACGCCATCGCTGGCCAGGAGGCGACTGGTAAGTATATCCTGAAGACTGGCGATGACGCGAGTGACTACACCACTTCGAACGCGTACAACGCTGTTGTTCCGGGCGTGGACCTGCCGAAAGACCCGACCGTGAAGGTTGAGAAGCTTGCGGGCGATGCTTACCTGTATGTTGTTGTTGACAATCAGCTGACAGGCGGCCTTACCTATAGCGTTGATGGAAAATGGACGGAAATTGGTAGTAACGGCAGCAAGAAGCTGTATGCCTATAACGGTGGTGAAAAGCTGACTGCGGCCAGCACTGTCTCTCAGTCGATTCTTAATGGCGACAAGATTACTGTTCCCAACAACGTTGTTGCTGGCAGCTCTACTCTTACTTTCAATGCTTACCTCGTGCAGGCTGTTGGCTCGTCTGATGCAGCGAGTGCTTGGGTTGCTAATGGCGGTTTCGATACTGGAATTACTGACGCCACGATGCCCACTGTCGCCCCGTAATCACCCTTCGCTTTTTCCCGTGTGACCATCACGCGAAAATAGGAAAAGGAGACACCTACATATGAAGAAAAAAACGATTCTTGTGGCTGCCATCGCAGTCATGCTCGTCGCGGCGCTCGTCGTCGGCGGCACCCTCGCGTACTTCACCGATACGAAGACCGCGGACAACACCTTCACCATGGGCAACGTCGCGATCACACTCGATGAGACGAACGCGGACCAGAACGCTCCGACCGGCAGCGGCCGTGTGACGGAGAACACCTACAACGTCTACCCCGGCAAGACCGTGACCAAGGACCCGACCGTTCACAACATGGGCAGCAACGCTGCCTACATCCGCGCGACCGTTACGGTCAGCAACTGGGCGACGCTCAGCAAGGAGCTCTACCCGAATGCGGAGCTTGCGAACACGCTCAAGGAACTGGTCGGCTCGTTCGGCGAGGGCTGGAGTGTTGTTGGCGCTGCGGCGGATAACTCCGGCGCTGTGACGTTCACCCTGAAGTATGACCGCCAGCTGGCCACCGGTGCGGACACCGCTCCGATGTTCCAGCATGTCACCGTTCCCGCCGGGCTCGGAAACGAAAATGCGTCTTCCTTCAAAACCATGACCGTTCAGGCTCAGGCTATTCAGGCTGACGGTTTCAATACTTGGGAAGCGGCTTTCAACGCTTTTGACGGTAAGTAATTCCCCATTACCATCCCTGCGGGGGCGGCGCTGCGCGCCGTCCCCACTCGGAGCCTTTGGGCGCGAAAGGGGCTGGCTTCCGTCCGGCGCAGACGCCGGCCGGGTCAAAGCTTCCCCGGCCCCTTTCGGCCCTTTATCCCCGGCTCGGCTCGGGGAACCCCGGTTCCGTCCGGGCGCGGGCGGCGGAGCTGCCGCCGTCCGCGCGCAGACAGAAATGGAGATCCCACAAAATTTCCTGAGCGCGCCCTCCCCGGCGCGGAGAATCTCAACACTTTTTTTGGACATTCCTTTGAGGAGAAAGGTGGTTTGTGCATGAAGAAGAAGTGGACCATCGCGGCGGTGCTCGTCCTGGTGGTGGCGCTGCTTGCGGTCGGCACGTGGGCGTATTTCTCGGCCGTCGGCCGGGCGGATAACGTCATCACGATGGGCTCCGTCAAGCTTGCACTGCACGATGAGGACGGCACCGGCCAACCGTTTACGACGGTGAGCGCCGTGCCCGGCAGCGTCGTGGACAAAGTGGTTTATGTGGAGAACGTCGGCTCCGGCGCGTTTTACACCCGCGTGAAGATCACGCCTGAGGTGGTCGCCGCGAATGGCGAGCTTGTCCCGCTCACGGACAGGAGCCTGCTCACGCTCGACCTGAACGACACCGACTGGATCCCCGGCGCGGACGGATACTATTATTATAATGGTACGGTCGATCCGAAGGCCGCCACGTCGAAGCTCTTCAACCACGTCACGTTCAGCACGGACATGGGCAATGAATATCAGAACACCACGGTGCATATCTACGTCACGGCCGAGGCCGTCCAGACGGCGAACCTGGACAAGTACGGCCCCATTGACGTGTGGAAGCACGTCGGAACGGTCGAGACGAGCACTTCGAGCACGCAGATCGATCCGATCCCGACAGCCTGAGAAAGGAGGACGAAAACATGAAAAAACGTATTCTCTCGCTCGTCCTCTGCGCGGCCATGCTGCTGAGCATGTGCCTGTTCCTCGGCGCGGGCGTGACGAACAGTCTGACCGTTTGCAACAGCAGCGGCGAGGCCGTCAAGCGTGTTGACCTCCCGGTGAACCAGAAGATCAGCCTGACGGCACAGGCACAGTCCGCCGCCGAGAACGATGCCTATCAGTGGCAGATCCGGGCGGCGAAGAACGTCTGGGCCAACATCCTCGGCTCGGACACGCAGACGCTTGAGCTGAGCTACCCCATGGTGGCTAGCGCCCTGAGCGAGAAAAACACGGTTCAGATCCGCTGCAGACTGACCAGCGCCGAGACCGGCGAGGCCACGTTCAGCGATGCTGTCACGGTCGAGGTCACAGCCGCCACCGCTGTGGACACGCCCGCCTCCGCTGACGCTGCAGCCGCCCCGGTGCTCCGCAGCCCGGCCAAAGCCGCCGCGGCCGCGAACAACGCGCCGGAGTATGGTACGTTCACGATCATCATCAATTACGTGTTTGAAAATGGCACGCAGGCGGCGAACCCCTGGAGCGCCACGGTTGCCGACGGCACTACCTACACGCAGGACGTTACCAGCCCCACGGTCGTTGGCTATGCGCCGGATCAGCCGGTTGTACAGGTAAATGCGTCTGAGGAAACGACGTACACCGTCTACTATAAGCCTGCTGAGGTGGAGTTCACCGTCGAGCACTACAAGCAGAATGTCTCCAATGACGAATACACGCTGGCAGACACCGAGACGAAGAAGGGCAATACCGAGTCTGCGGTTGGAGACGGGCTTGCAAAAAATACAAAAACGGATACTAATTATTCCGGTTTCTACTCCCTGCTCTATGATACCACGACCAAAATCGCGGCCGATGGCAGCACAGTGGTCAAAATTTACTACGACCGCTACTACTTCCTCATGAACTTCGACCTCGACGGCGGCTACGGCGTCGAACCCATCTATGCCCGCTACGGCGCACCGATCAGCGTCGGCACACCCACCAAGCCGGGCTACTCGTTCGATAGCTGGAATCCGGAACTTCCGGCGAAAATGCCTGCCGAGAACACCACCCACAAGGCAACATGGAACACCGGCAAGACCAGCTACACCGTTGTCTACTGGTATGAAAACGCGAATGACGACGGCTACAGCTATGTTGCAGACCAGAAGATTACGAATGTTAAACCCGGTGATTCGGTCAGCAGTGATACTTACAAAGGCCAAAACTTTACAAGCGAAAACAAAGACACTAATCATTTCACCTATAACGAAAAGAAGGCCGAGACTGTCACTGTTGCCGGTGACGGCTCCACCATCCTGAACGTGTATTTCACGAGAAATACCTATACGCTGACGTTTAAGGACGGCCAGAAAACCTTGACATGTGGCAAGGAAGAGCACACCCATACACATGATGGGTCGTATTATGACTGGGATGGAAAATACTATTATGGTGGATGCTATCCTCCGGGGTCATATAACGGAATAGGTACAGGTAAGGGCGGAGCAAAAAAACCCATTTGTGGGAAGAGTGAACACACTCATAGTTCGAGATGCTATACTACATCCGATTTGACCATCATCGCAAAGTATCAGGCAGACATCCACAAGAATTTCCCCATTAAGGACGGAGATGAGACCATTTGGTGGAAGGTGCCGAATGGCACTGAGACATATGTTGAAGGAAATGAGCTTGGCAGTATTGATGTTATGCCAGGAGAGAATATCACCTTTAGCAATGCTGGTTCAACCAACGCAACATGGCTCTGGTACTATGTAGAAGTGTTGAACGGGAAAGACGGTGACAAAACATATTCTAATAAAGATTTCAAGCTCTACAAAAAGATTAACTGCGATGGTACGAGTTCTCTTACCTACAAAGAAGAGTTCCATGCCATTAAAGGTTTTACTCAGTGGAAATCAGATCCCACATTTAATTCAAACGGAAAGGCGGACCAGGAAGACGACAACTATTTCTACTACACCCGCAACAGCTACAACCTGAAATTCTACAATTATAATGCGGATGTGACCGGAAAGGGCGGCAGTGTCCAGTACGAGGCACCGCTGAAAAGCTACCAGTTCACGCCTGCCTATCCGGCAGAGATGGAAGAGGGCGCGTATGAGTTCGCCGGTTGGTATACGACCGCGGGCTGCTATGCCGGTTCTGAGGTCGACTGGGAGACGGCGACAATGCCCGCTTCCGATGTGACGCTCTATGCCAAGTGGGCGCCCAAGACCCACACCGTCAAGACCTATCAGACGGAGAACGATTTGAACAATGGCGTCACGGCACAGAAAACATGGACGGTTTCCCACGGCAAGACGGTTGAGAATCCGCCGGAGACTCCCGACAATGGCAAATATACCTTCGTCGGCTGGTTCTACAAGGACAATGCCGGCACGGAGCACGCGTTTGACTTCTCCATGCCCGTTAACCGCGATCTGAACCTCTACGCCAAGTGGATCGCAAACACACTGGTGCCGTACACGATCAAGTATGCCGTGCAGAATGAGAATGGCACGCTTACTTATATCGCGGATGACACCAAGGGCAGCGCGTTGGCCTTGACCACCAAGACTTTTGAGGCCAAGACCGGCACACAGCTCACGGAAGGCTATCAGTCCGGCTACTTCCCGACGACCTCCAGCCACTCGATCACGATGAACATTGACGGCGAAAACGAGTACACCTTCATCTATGAACCGAAGAAAGAGGTCAAATACACCGTCCGCTATCTGGAGAAGGACACGAACAGCGTCCTTCATCCGGAAAAGACCGGAAGCACTCGCAACGCGGTCATTACCGAAAAGTTTGAACAGATCACCGGCTATGCGCCCGACGCTTATCAGAAGCGGTTGGTGCTGAGTGCGGATGATGCCCAGAACGTGATCACCTTCTGGTATGTGAAGGACGAGATTCATGCCCCGGTGCAGGTCATCCACTGGACGCAGAACATCGCAGGCGACGGTTATACGGAGTACCAGAGCAGCACGAACCTAAACGGCGTGATCGGAACGGAATATTCCGAAACGTCGCTGACCATCGCGGGCTTCCAGTATAACGGGGAAAAGAGCATCGCCAAGGGTAAGCTGACTGCGGAGGGGCTGGTGCTGAATCTCTACTACGACCGTATTAAGTATCCCTATGAGTTCCGGTTCCTTGAGCAGGGAACGGACACGGAGCTTTGGGGTCCCGTTACCGACTATGCCCGTTATCAGGCGCAGGTGACGGAGACGGCCAAAACGATCCCCGGCTATGAGCTGGTCTCCGGAGCAAATTCTCAGTCGATGGTTATTCAGATTGAAGACCCGGACAACGTGGCAAGTAAGAATGTCAAGACCTTCTACTACTGCGAGCAGACAGTCGATATCAAGTATGTGGCCGTTGGTTCCGGCACGCTGGATACCTATCAGGAAACTCAGCTCAAAGTCCTAACCGGTAAGGCGAACGGCTCCACGCCTACGCCGAAGCCCGGCTACAAGTTCGTCGGCTGGTACACGGACGCCGGCTGCACGCAGCAGGTGAAGAGCGGCTGGGTTGGCGCCGACAACAAGCTCACGCCGCAGCAGAGCGTGAAATACGGCGACCAGGACGGCTACGGAGCAGCTACTTACTACGCAAAGTTTGAGCGCGATGTGTTCAACCTGACGATCGAGAAGAAGGCTGCGAATGGCTCGGAGATCGACCAGAATCAGACCTTCGTGTTCCGCGTCCAAGGTAAGGGCGTGGATATGCAGGTCGTGATCACTGGCGAGGCCCAGCAGACGATCAAGAACCTCCCGGTTGGCGATTACACCATCACCGAGGACACGAACTGGTCGTGGAAGTACACGCCGGTAGGCAATGCCGAGAAGACGCTCATGACCAGCGACATCGAAAAAGGCGCCGCGACTGTGACCTTCGAAAACGAAAATAACGGCACCAACTGGCTCACGAGCCTTGCCAAGGCCATCAACACATGGGCCGGCGGCACTGCACGTGAGAAATGAACAGGAGGGATGACACATGAAACGTATCTTTAACGGTTCAGGCGGGAGAAAAGCCGCGCTCATCCTCTCCCTGTGCCTGATCTTCGCGCTGGCAGTCGGCACCACCTTTGCCCTGCTCAAGGCGAACACCGCTCCGGTGACCAACACGTTCAAGGCTGCTGAGTCCGGCACACACGTTGATGTTGAGGATAGCGGCAACGAGAAAACGGGCGTCTTCGTCACGAACGAGGGCACGGCCACGTCCTATGTCCGCGTCAAGCTGGTCATGAACTGGGTCAGCGACGATGGAAAGACTATCTCCGGCGAGCCCGTGAACATTGATGTCAAATACGACACGACCAAATGGTTCGAGCAGGGCGGCATCTATTACTACAGGACGCCGGTCGGACCGAATATGACGACCGATAACCTGCTGCAGAAGGACAAGCACATTACTGAGCCGACGGGCAAGCCCGAGGGCTATCACCTCGAGGTGACGGTGCTGGCCGAGAGTATTCAGGCCGCACCGGATTCGGCAGTGACGGAAGCCTGGAAGGTAGTCAAAGTCGACAACGGCGCGCTGACTCCGGTAACCCCGACACCATAAGGAGGGCAACGGTATGAAACACAAAAAGCTTACCATGATCGTCGCCCTCGTGCTGGTGGTCGCGCTGGCCGCCGGACTGGGCATCTGGGCGACGGGCGAGGCGAACATCCCCACCGTCACGTACTATGACGGCTCGGACGGCACCAACGCACACTTCACCTTCACCCACACCGGCAAGGGCTCGGACACGAACCTGTTCCCGAACTTCTCCGACTGCATGCCCGGCGACAGCCTCACGCAGACCATCCGCGTGCAGGCCGACAGCAAAAACGGCGCGCAGGGCGCAAAGATCTATCTGCGCGCGGAGATCGACGGCGACGCCTCCGCCAAGGAAGGCTCCGCCATCACGTACAACGATGTGCTCGATCACATCAGCATGACCGTGTCGAAAAACGGCGTTGCGCTCGCGTCCAACAAGACCGCGAAGCTCTTCAGCCAGCTCGACGCGAGCGAGGTCCTCAAGAGCAACGTCTTCATTGCCGAGGTCAGCCCCAAGACTGACCCGGTCGATCTGGACGTGACCATCGAGGTCGACCCCGCCATGGGCAACGCGTTCCAGGAAGCGGCTGCGCACATCACGTTCGTGTTCTCCGTCGAGGACAACGAAGTGCCGCCTCCGCCGCTGGAGCGTGAGAAGCACGATGCGTACATCGTCGGCTACCCGAACGGCAACGTCGGCCCGAACGACAACATCACGCGTGCAGAGGTCGCCACGATCTTCTACCGTCTGCTGCAGGACGATGCGCGCGAACAGGTCTGGTGCACCACGTATCCGTACCCGGATGTGGAGGCCAACAGCTGGTACAGCAATCAGGTCGCCACGCTGACGAACGCCGGCATCCTCGCCGGCTTCCCGGACGGCAGATTCGGCCCGCACGAGCACATCACCCGCGCGGAGTTTGCCACGATCGCGGCGCTGTTCTTCCACGCGCCGGAGGTCGAGGGCGACGCGTTCTCCGATATCTCCGACAGCTGGGCGCGCGAGTACATCAACCGCGCGGCGGCCCTTGGCCTGGTCAGCGGCTTGCCGGACGGCACGTTCCGCCCGAATGCGGAGATCACCCGCGCCGAGGTCATGGAGATCATCAACAACGTCCTGTTCCGCACGCCGGACAAGGATCACTTCCTGGACGATATGGTCAAGTGGCCGGACAACAGCAATCCGAACGCCTGGTACTATGAGCCCGTGCAGGAGGCCACCAACAGCCACGATTATGAGCGCGTGAACAACACGTCGCCCGAGACGTGGACGAAGATCACGCAGCAGCGTGACTGGGATGCGCTCGAGGCCGAGCTGGCCCAGAAGTACCCCAACCGCTAAGCGCGCAGCGCTGACGGAAAACCCAACCATAGCGAACACCCCCTGTGCAGAGCACAGGGGGTGTTTTTGCGCGGCCGATGTGATTTTCGGCCGCAGAATGAGATCGTTTTGCGTGGCCAGTGAGGTGTGATTCCGGACGGCGAGGGTGCGGTCGGGGCGCGGCGATCAGGCCAGAGCCCGCAGATCCTTTGCGGTGCAGCTTGTTCTCGGCGGAGTTTTGTCACTTGCGCGCTGACCGGCATCGCCATATGGACGCTCAAGCCCCTGCTCCGGTTCAACGGTCTGTCCGAGACAAACCTCGGCGTCTGGAGGGCGGCCTATCAGTATTCGCTGGTCATTTTTATCGGGATCTTTGCGCAGCTCTATTACAATCTGATCTGCTCCGTTTTGCGCAGTCTGGGTGATTCGACAACGCCGCTCGTCTTTCTGCTGTTTTCCACCGTGCTGAATATCGGGCTCGACCTGCTGTTTATCCTTGCGTTCCGGCTCGGTGTCGTCGGCGCGGCGGCTGCCACGGTGCTGGCGCAGGCGGTGAGCGCGGTCATGTGCCTGCTGTATGCCTTTAGAGAATATCCGGAGCTCCATCTTTCCGGACAGGATTTTCACGCGGAGGTCTGCGTGTATGCGCAGCACCTGGGTCAGGGTCTGCCGATGGGACTTCCGTTTTCGGTGCTGGCAATCGGCATCATCGTGATGCAGCGCGCGCTGGTCGGGTTTGACATTGGGTAAGACGGCATCATGGCGGCCGGAAACCCCACCCAGAACAGATTCGGCGCCGCCAACAAGCTCAACAATTTCCTGATGTGTCCGATGAATGCGCTCAGCACCGCGATCGTCAGCTTCAACGCGCAGAATCTGGGCGCGGGCAGGCAGGACCGGATCCGGCGCGGAACGGGCAAGAGTCTGCTGATCGGGCTCGCCATGTATCTGGTTCTCGGCGGCGCCGGCATGCTCCTGACGATCAATGGTGCATACCAGTACCTGTTTATGAGCGCGGACAAGATCACGGCGGCCACGATCCGCTGTGGGAATCTGTATCTGTACGTGGATCTGTCTATGTATTTTGCGCTGATGATCCTGCTCGTCTTCCGCTCGGGCGTACAGGGCGTGGGGCATGCGGAGTTTGCCGCTGGCCGCCGGCTGCGCCGAGCTGGTCGCGCGGTACCTGCTCGGCGGCGCGCACAAAAAGCCAAGCGGGAACGACTGAAAATCGGTATTCGCAGCGCGGACGGGACGGACGGACGACTTTGCGGGAGCAAGAGCCGTTGACAAGCGATCCGCAGCAATATATTATACTATGGGTGGGTGTGTACCTGCCGGCAGTCAAGCGAAGAGTCTGACTGCCGTTTTTGTACCGGCCGAAGCGTGATCGGAGGGATTGTGTATGAATATTACCGTTTATCTTGGCGCAAATGAAGGAAACGACCCCGGTCTGCGCAAAGCGGTCGAAGAGCTGGGGACCTGGATCGGCAGCAGCGGAAACGCGCTGGTCTACGGCGGCTCCAGATCCGGACTGATGGGTGCGATCGCGGACAGCGTTTTGCTCTCCGGCGGTGAAGTGACCGGCGTCGAGCCGCGGTGCTTCATCGAAAACGAATTCCAGCACGACGGCCTGACCAGGCTGATCGTGACCGAGGACATGACGGAGCGCAAACGCAAAATGATCGAGCTCGGCGATGCCTTTATCGCCTTCCCCGGCGGCACGGGAACGCTCGAGGAGATCACGGAGGTCATGTCGAAGGTGTCTCTGAAGCATCTGGACGCGCCGTGCATTCTCTACAACCTGAACGGTTACTACAATGCGCTGCAGGCGCTTCTGGGGCATATGATCGAAAAGGGACTGTCGTCCGAGGAGCGGCAGGAGGGCATTTATTTTGTCGGAGACCTTGAGGAGATCCGGCACATCTTGAGTCTCGCGTGATTTCCGACCGTCTCCTGAATATGCAAAGATCCCCTCCGTGTGCAGGAAAGCACACGGAGGGGATCTGCTTTTTATAAAGTTTGTTTGGCTGCATGCCGGCCTCTACGCGGCCGCCTCAGCCCAGATACTGCTTGTCGTAGTTGTTCTGGATGCAGGAGATGACCTTCGTGATGACGGTATTGAACGGGGTGGGCACGCCCAGCCGCTCGCCGTAGCGCGCGATGGCGCCGTTGAGCACGGAGATTTCCGTCTGGCGCTGGTGCAGCACGGCGTCCTGCGCCATGGAGGGATAGTAGTTGCCGAGGTTTGCGACGATGTTCGGCTCTTCCTTCTCCATGAGCGGCCAGAGGTCGCCGATGCCGAGCGCCTGCGCGACAGCGCAGCCCTCTTTCCAGACGTGCATGACGATGTCGTGGCCGTAGGGGTCGGCGAACGTCTCCTTCACCTTCAGGCGCATGACGGCGCTTACGCCGTTGTAGCCGCTGTTGGCGATGACTTTCTTCCAGATGTACGGACGCACGTCCTCGTCAAAGCTCGCATTGCAGCCGCCCGCCCGGAAGCACGCCTCGAGCGCCTTGCCGGCGGCGTCGGCCTTCGGGTTGTTGTGCACGGCGCCGAAGTGCATCTGGATGCCTTTTTCCGGCTTGCTCACGCACACGCCGGGGCCGGCGAGCTCCGTGCCGATCAGGCCGCTGCCATAGAGGATGCGGTCGGTCTCCACGAACTGGGCGAGCACCTCGTCGTTGCCGAGGCCGTTCTGCAGCGAGACGACGACCGTCTCCGGCCCGATGCAGGGCATGGTGTCGGCCATGACGTCCGCGGTCTGCGTGGCCTTGACCATGAGGATGACCATGTCCATGGTGCCGATGTCGTGCGCGGTGGCGCTCGTGTGGAAGCCCGTGAGCACCTCCTCGCCCTCCGGCGTGCGGAAGACCAGCCCGTCGGCCGCGATCTTGTCCATGTGCGCTTTGTACTTATCGACGAGCCAGAGCTCGGCGCCGCCCTTGCGCAGATAGGCGGCGAACACGCTGCCGGCAGCGCCGGAGCCGATCATTGCAATTTTCATGCGTTTGCCTCCTTAGCAGACTGCCGGCCGGTTGTTGGCCGGCCGGCAGAGAAGATTCGGGGTGGGAAATTACTTCAGGTACTGCTTGTCGTAGTTGCCCTGGATGCAGCGCACGACCTGGGACAGGACCTTGCACACCGGGGTGTCGATGCCCAGCTGCTCGCCGTACTCCGCGATCTTGCCGTTGAGCACGTCGATCTCAGTCTGGCGGTGATTGAAGAGCATATCCTGGCACATGGACGGATAGTAGTCCGCGATGTTGGTGACGATGTCCTGATGATCGTGGGCGATGAACTCATCGGCGTCCATCGGCACACCCTTGGCGGTCGCGACCGCGCAGGTCTCGCGGATGACGCTGTGGAACAGCCACTGGCCGAACGGATCCGCCTCGACCTCGCCGATCTTCAGACGCAGAACCGCGCACACGGTGTTGACGGTGGCGTTCACGCAGACCTTTTTCCAGATGAACTTATAGATGTTGTTGTCGGTGCCCGGCTCGCCGTCGCGCCAGTAGGCGTCGCAGCCGCCAGCACGATAGCACTTGAGCATCTCGGCGCAAGCCGCGTCGTTGAGCTCCGAGCGGACCGCACCGCCGAAGTTCATCTGCACGCCGCCGGCCGGGGTAGACACGCAGTGTGCGGGTTCGGGCAGAGCCGTGCCCAGCACGCCGGAGCCGATGATGCAGCGCTCTTTCGGGAAGACCTTGAAGAGGTTGTCATCGTTGCCGAGGCCGTTGATGAGGGAGACGGCGACGGTCGTGTCGCCGATGACGGGCATGGAGTCCTGGATGGCCTGCTCGAGCTGGGTCGCCTTGGTCATGTAGATGATGACGTCGACCTTGCCCTCCGCAGCGGCCGCGTCAGCAGCGGTGGTGTAGGTGCGGAAGCCCTTGAGCTGGTAGTCGTAATCCTTGTAGCCGCCCTCTTCCTCCTGATGGATGGTGAAGTGCATACCTTCCTCGGCGACCTTCTTCATGTGCGCCTCGTAGCGGTCGATGAGGATGATGTCCGCACCGCCCTTACGCAGGTAAGAAGCGAAGACGCTGCCGGCTGCGCCGGAACCATACATTGCAAATTTCATAACTTTTTCTCTCCTTTTCTGATTCTGTTTGCGATATCTTCGGCCGCTGCAGGCGGATGCCTGACGGCGGATTACCGAACGGTGTTGGTGAGGGTGCCGATGCCATCAATGCTGCACGCGACCACGTCGCCCGGGTGCAGCCACTTCGGCGGGTCAAAGCCCATGCCCACGCCGGCGGGCGTGCCCATGGAGATGATCGTGCCGGGCTGGAGCGTCATGCCCCGGCTGAGCTCGGCGATCACGTACGGCACGTGAAAGATCATGAGATCGGTCGTGCTGTCCTGCCGGAGCTCGCCGTTGATGCGGCTCTGGATCTTCCATGACTTGCGCACGTCGAATTCGTCCGGTGTGACGATCCACGGGCCCATCGGCGTGAAGCCATCGAGGCTCTTGCCGCGGTACCACTGCTTGTGCTGGTTTTGAATCGTGCGCGCGCTCACGTCATTCAAAATGGTGTAGCCGAACACATAGTCCAGCGCGTCCGCTTCGCTGACGTTGTACGCGGGCCGGCCGATGATGACGGCCAGCTCCGCCTCGTAATCGAGGTCGGCGACCAGGTCGCTGTGGCTGAGGATGTCGCCGCCGGGGGCGACGGCCTCGTCCACGCGCTTGGAAAAATAGATCGGGAACGTGTCCGGCGCCTTGACACCCTTGCCGGCGACAGCCTCGCTCTCCTTGGCGTGGTCAAAATAATTGATGCCCAGGCAGATCACGTCCTGCACCGGGCGGGGGATGGGCGCGAGCAGCCTTACGCTCTCGAGCGGCAGGGCCGCACCGCGCAGCACGGCGGCAGTGTCCAGCACCGGCCAGATGCCGATGAGCGCCTGCATGTCCGCGCAGCCCGGCACGGGATGTACGGCGGTGCCGGCCGCGTTGAGCAGACCGACGGCGCTGCGGCCGTCTTTTTCAAATGTTACGAGCTTCATAACGTGCGCGCTCCCTCCGAAATCAACACGGGGCCGTGGATGTGTACGCAAAAATGATGGTTAAAAATTCATCAATCGCGCGTCCCGGAACCGTTGGCGAACGTCAAAAATATGCCAAACTCGATTGTCAGAGATTCGACAAAAGATTTGACCTCCCAGCGTTGCTATGATAGCACGAAAGTGTAGACGCCGCAACTGTTTTCTTTCTGCCAGAGTGCTAAAATCACGCAAAAGATGACAAAAACGCCAGAATCAGAGTGCATAAAAATACATGCAGGATTTTGTGCAACCCGACAATTTTCAGAAAATGACTGAAAAAAATTGGGGATTGGAAGAGGCTGTTATTGACTTTTGCGTGTGAGAGAATTATAAATTTACTATCCCGAGTTGTTAACGACTTGTTCATAAATTAACACATGGGTGTGGATTTCGAGCCCTGTCTCGGTTGGTAGGAGAGCACGAGGCGGGATTGAAATAAAAGAGAGAAAAGAAAAAAAGAGCAAAAAGAGAGAGGTAAAAAATGGATAACAAAAAGCTCAAGAGCAGCTGGGCAGCCGCCTTTACCGTGGCGTCTGTCTGGTTCGGCACCCACGTGGGCGCCGGCTTCGCGACCGGCAACCAGGTCGTGAACTATTTCGTCCAGTATGGCTGGACTGCGGCAATCTTCCCGCTGCTGGCCATGGGCATCCTGGCCGTCGTCATGTACATCATGATGAAGTTTGCCAAGCTCAGCGGTTTCGACAACTACAAGGACACCTATCGCGCCCTGTATCCGAAGCCGTGGATGGAGGTCTTCTTTGAGGTCTTCTACATCATCATCATCCTCGCGGCGGTCGCTTCCTGCGTTGACGGCGCCGGCGGCATCGTCAAGAGCCTGATTGACCTGCCTGATATCATCTGCAACCTCGTCATCATCGCCCTGCTGATCCTTCTGTCGATCTTCGGCGTTGACCTGATCATCAAGGCTTCTACCGTTCTTTCCACCGCGATCCTGATCGTCACCGCGATCCTGGTCATCATGGGCTTTGTCGTTCCGATCGACGCGGTTGCCCAGGAGCTGGCCACTGAGAACGCGGCCTACGCTTCCATCCCGGCCATCGCTGACGTCACCTCCCAGAAGGGCCTCGAGGGCGTCTGGCGCGGCGTGTTCGTGTACGCTGCTTTCCAGTGCGTGTCCGTCCCGGCCATGATCGCCGCTTCCACCGAGCTGACCCACAAGGGCGTCAAGCGCGCCAGCATCCTTGGCTGGCTCATGAACGGCGGCGCGCTCGCCGCTTCCGGTGCCATGCTGCTGCGCTGGTACCCGATCCTCTGCGCCATCAAGAGCACCGGTGTTGATACCGTTGCCAGCATTGCAGCCCGCCATATCGGCGATGTCATGAAGCTCCCCAACCAGAGCGTTGTCACCCTCATGGGCAGCGGCTACACCTGGCTGTTCGTCGTGTACACCATCCTGCTGTTCTGCGCGTTCGTGTCCACGTCCGTCACGCTGGTCTACTCCATGATCCAGCGCTTCGAGGGCCACTGCTTCCCGAAGGCAATCAAGAGCAAGGCTGCCCGCAGCGTCATCGTCGGCCTGATCGTCATCGGCCTGTGCTATGCAGTTTCCCTGCTCGGCCTGTCGACCATCATTTCCAAGATCTACGGCTATGACGGCTACTATGCATTGATCGTTGTTGTGCTCCCGGCGTTCATCTGGGGCATCCCGAAGATCAAGAAGCTGTCTGCCGAGAAGAAGGCAGAGCTGTTGGAGTGATCTGACCAAGGCGCAACTCTCCAGCGTCCCGATTAAGAAATACTGACCGCTGCGCTTGCAGCGTCATAGAGAGGCAACCCCGCAGGCTTCGGCCTGCGGGGTTGTCGCTGTTTTGTAGTGAGTCAGTGGCAGCGGAGTTATGTGACAGAGCCGCAGGGGAGCCCGAGGGGGCAAGGCCCGCCTCGGATGGAATGAGCTGCAGAGATAAGATTTGCTGCGCATTTTTTAAGCCTTCTCCTCAAGGAGAAGGCTCAGGGTGCGGGTCGGCACGCCGCGCACCCGGCAGGGAAAGGCGTTGAAAAACCGCCCCGCAAGTTATAAGACTTGCGGGGCGGTGTGGATTTTTGCTTGTGGTCAATGTGCATTCCGGCGCGGGCAGCGCTCATTTCCAGCGCCACGTAAACGGCACGAACAGCAGCAGCAGCGGGAAGATCTCCAGACGGCCGAGCAGCATGCAGATCATGAGCACGATCTTGCTCAGCGGCGAGAAGATGGCAAAGCTTCCGGTCGGTCCGACAAGGGAGAGCCCCGGCCCGACGTTGGACAGGCACGAGAGTGCGGCGGTGAAATTCGTCGTGAAGTCCAGCCCGTCGAGCGACACGATCAGCCCGGCGATGAGCAGGATGATGATGTAGAACGTGAAATACGTCAGGGCGTTGTAGACGGTCTGCCCGTCGACCGGCTTACCATCGAGCCGGACCTCTTCAATGCAGCGGGGGCGCAGCATCTTCTTGACCTCGATCGTGCAGGACTTGAACAGCAGCATCACGCGCGAGACTTTCAGACCGCCGGCGGTGCTGCCGGCGCAGCCGCCGACAAACATCAGCAGCACGAGCAGGAATTTGGAATACTCCGGCCAGAGATTGAAGTCCGCGGTGGCAAAGCCGGTCGTAGAGATGATCGATGTGACCTGGAAGAACGAATAGCGCAGCGCATGGCCGACGCCGCCGTAGAGATTGCGGATGTCAAATGCGATCGTGAGGACGGAAAAGGCGATCACACCGAGGAACCAGCGCAGCTCCTCGTTGCGCAGCGCGGTGCGGATGTTGCCGAGCAGAATGAGGTAATACAGGCTGAAGTTGACGCCGAAGAGTATCATGAACACGCCCACGACGATGTCGATATAGGCGCTGTTGTAGTAGCCGATGCTCAGCGCGCGCGTGGACAGGCCGCCGGTGCCGGCGGTGGCGAACGCGTGCAGCAGCGCATCGTAAAAGCTCATGCCGCCGGCGATGAGCAGAACCATCTCCACGAGCGTGAGCGCGATGTACAGCAGGTAGAGGATGGAGGCAGTCTTGCGGATGCGCGGCACGAGCTTGCCGACCGTCGGGCCGGGGACCTCGGCGCGCATGATGTGCATCGACCGGTTGCCGCTCATGGGCAGCACGGCCAGCACGAACACGAGAATGCCCATGCCGCCGATCCAGTGTGTGAACAGCCGCCAGAACATACCGCCGCGCGTCATGCTCTCCGGCGATGTGACGACGCTGGCACCGGTTGTGGTCAGGCCCGAGATCGTCTCGAACAGGGCGTCGATGTAGTTCGGAATGTCACCGGTGAGCACGAACAGCAGGGCGCCGAACAGCGACATGGCGATCCACGACAGGCCGACGATCAGAAAACCGTCGCGTGCGGTCATGCCGCCGGATTTGGCGCGCACGCGCCACATGACCAGCCCGATGCCGCCGGTGACGGCAATCGTGATCAGAAACGGGACCGGAGATTCATCATAGACCAAGGCTGCAATCATCGGCAGGAGCATCAGCGCGGCCTCGATGCACAATACGCGGCCGACGACCTGCCCGATCATTCGAAAATTCATGGTTTTGCCCTCTTTGTGGTTTCGTTATCTGAATACAGCATTATACGCCGGTTTGCCTGGTTTGGGAAGCCCCCGGCGCTCAGAACATGCCAAGAGATTTGAACAGAAACACCCATAGGAACATGGTCAGCATGCTTACGGCCGAGGTCACGACGACGGTGTCGCCTGCAAGCTCCGCGTCGCCGCCCATCTGCTGCGCCATGGTGAAGGAGTTGACGGCGGTCGGCGAGGCGAACACACCCAGCAGCGACACGAACGCCGCGTCCCGGAAGCCGAGCAGCGCACCGAGTCCGAGAAACAGCGCCGGAAACACGATGAGCTTTGCCGCCACGACAGCCGTGAGCTCGCGCACGTAGCGCCGGATGCCGGAGAATTGGAAGAACGCGCCGAGCAGAAACAGCTGCAGCGGCGATGCGATAGCGCTGACGTTCTGGATGGTCTGCTCGAGAATGTGCGGCAGACGGATGCCGGCAGCCAGCGTCAGGATGCCGAGCGCGGACGCGATCACGAGCGGGTTTTTCACAATCTGGCCAAGGACGTGCAGCGGCTTCGGCCTCTGCCCGCGGAATACCTCGAGCACGATGATGGCCAGCATATTGAAAATCGGCACGACGATCGCAATCATGATTGAGATCGTACCGAGCTGGTCGGCGCCGAGCAGCGCCGTCGCCACGGGGATGCCCATGATGACGTAGTTGCTGCGGAACATGCCCTGGATCATCACGCCGCGGCGCTCCGGCAGCTTTTCCATGAGCAGCGTATAGCCGAGCGCCAGCGCGAACGACAGCAGCACACCGCCGACAGCATAGGCGATCAGCAGCGGATCAAACGAGCCGGACAGGTCCGAGCAATATACATTATAATAAAGCAGACAGGGCAGAAAAGTGCGAAAGGCGACCTTGTTGATGTTCGAGATCTCCTCCCGGTGGATCCAGCCGAGACAGCGCGCACCGTAGCCGAGCGCCATCACGAGGAACATCGGCAGGATCGCATTCGCGGAAATCACAAAATTTTCCATATTCACACCACTTCCGGAGAATCAAAAACAGAAAAAATGAAAATAGAGCAATCGAGCAAAAAACGTCTGTTTTTCAGTTTACTCCCTGCATGGGAAAAACGCAAGTGCCGCGGTTGCCGCGCGGGACGGAACGTGGTATAATCGCAGCATCTTGATGAAAGTTGACGCGGGAGGTGCAGCGATATGACGATCGAGCAGGCCATGGAGCTGATTCATGGCGTGGAGTGGCGCGGCTCGCGCCCGGGGCTCTCTCGCGTGCGCGAGCTGCTGCACCGCCTGGGTGACCCGCAGGACGGACTGCAATTCGTGCACATCGCGGGCACGAACGGCAAGGGCAGCACGGCGGCGATGCTCGCATCGATCCTGCGCGCGGCAGGGTACACGACGGGGCTGTTCACGTCGCCGTATCTAGAGCGCTTCGCTGAGCGCATGCAGGTCAACGGCGCACCGGTACCGGACACGGAGTTTGCCGCCGTGTGCCAGACGCTGCAGCCGTGCATCGCTTCCATGGACGACCCGCCGACGGAGTTCGAGCTCGTGACGGCGGCGGCCATGCTGTGGTTCCGGCGGCGGAGGTGCGATGTTGTGGTGCTGGAGGTCGGTCTCGGCGGCCGGCTCGACGCGACGAACGTCATCGCCGCGCCGGCGTGCGCCGTCATCACGAACATCGGCCTCGACCACACGGAGATCCTCGGCGATACGCTCACGCAGATCGCGCGCGAGAAGGCGGGCATCCTCAAGCCCGGCACGTGCGCCGTCAGCTATCCGCAGGCGCCGGAGGTGCGCAGCGTCCTGCGCGAGATCTGTGCGCAGCGGGGCATCCCGCTCACGGAGGTGGACGTGTCCGCCATCGTGCCGCTGACCGACAGCGTGGACGGGCAGACCTTCACCTACCGGGGCGCGGAATATGCGCTGCCGCTGCTGGGGGCGCACCAGCT
>OGFN01000487.1_pt1 | contig 20103 bp, 29 predicted proteins | sample 1570921 | NCBI WGS metagenome assembly OGFN01 (sample SAMEA2581940, study PRJEB24529) | metagenome | biome: Human gut stool | place: China | collected 2011
CAGTGCGGAACGTGATCTCCATCACGTCCACGCCGCCCGCAAGCAGCGCCTTAGCAGTCGGCACCGCATCCGCCGCGTCGTCGAGCACGACGACGGGCACCACTGCCGCGTTATAGAGTCTTTCCAATGCTGTCATATTTTTTACCTCCCGCCCTTTTCGGGCAAACAAATGGAATAATTACAGGTGATTGACCGGATAGCGAGGAGTTCTCCCTTCCAGTACGTCCACAACGTTCTGCGCCGCCTTGGTCTTGAGCTCCGTTACGCCCTCCGCCGTGGAGTAGGCCGTATGATCGGTCAGCACAACATTGTCAAGCTGGCAGAAGGGCGACTGCGCGCCGAGCGGTTCGTGATTATGCGTATCAAGCCCCGCCGCAAGAATGCGGTGTCCGCGCAGCGCGTCGAGCAGATCCTCGTCCTTGACGAGCGGACCGCGGCTGACGTTGATGAGGATCGCCGTCGGCTTCATCAGTGCAAGCGTCTCCTTGCAAATCATGCCGTTTGTCTCAGCATTGGCGTGCAGATGGAGGGAGATGATATCGGAAATGCGGAGCAGCTCCTCCTTTTCCGCCTTGCGCACGCCGATCTCAGCCAACTGCTCAGCGCTGATATAGGGATCGTATGCCACGACCTCGGCAAAACCGAAGCCGCTGACCTTGCGGATCAGCGCGCGCGCGATGCGGCCTGCGCCGATGACACCGAGCGTTTTGCCCTTCAGCCGGAAGCTGTCTGCCTGAATGTTCCATTTCCCCTCGCGGACCTCGCGGTCGCGCAGTGGGATATGACGCAGACAGGAAAGCATCAGCGCCAACGCATGGTCGGAAACATCCTCCATGCAGTAATCGGGAACATTGGTGACCTGAATGCCTGCGGCGGTCGCCGCATCCAGATCGACATTCTCAAAACCGACACCGTAGCGGCTGATGACCTTGCATTTTCTCAACCCTGCAACCGCCTCGGCGGTCATAGGTGCAAGGTCAAGCAGTACGGCGTCCGCATCCGCACACTGTGCGGCGATATCCGCAGCGCTTTCGCAGTGGCAGAGCTTCAGCTCTGCACCGGCCTTTTCCAGAATGGCGCGCTCGATCTCATAGCTCGCATGGCGCTCATCGCTGACACAAACAAGATATTTTGCCATTGCTTCCTCCCGCCTTCACTTGACAAGATAGCCGCCGTCAACGGGGATGACCGCACCGTTGAGATAGTCGGAGGCGTGGGCACGGAAATCCGCCGCAACCTTTTCAACCTTATCGCTCGACCCGAAGATAACGACGGAAGCACCCGCTTCCATCAGTCCCTCTGCCATGCCGTGGCCGAGACCGCGGGTACCGCCGGTCACGATGGCACGACTGCCGGTCAAATCAAATAAATTCGTCATACGAATGCTCTTTTTTCTCAAAATCAGCGCGCGGAATTGAAGTTTTCCAGCGCAGGATCCAGCACAGCGAGGTTATAGCTGCGGCTGGAATGACTGTGCGCAGCAAGCGCCCACAGATAGGCGTTGCGCGTGCCGGGGCTCGCGACCGTCGGGTGATCGCCCACGGGAGCCTCCACCATCGTGCCGGAGTGAACGGTGTGGGTCACGATATCCTCGACCTCGCCGCTCTTGAGATAGCTGATGTGGAAGCCGAAGTGCGGCAGCGGCATACCGAAGTAGCAGTAGACCTCTTCAAGATCCTTTTCGTGCTGGTGCGGAGGCCAGCTGGTCCATGCGCCCTCGCCGCCCCATGTAAGGCCGCAGATCAGGCGGGACGCCTCATCCTTGTCCGACAGGGTCATCATGACCTCGCGCTGACCGATGCCCTCGCCATGGATCTGATGGATGTCGCCTACCGGCTGGGAGAGGTCAAAGCTGCGGAAGAACGCATGACCGATACCCTCATGATCTTTCTCCTCTTCTTTTGATTGGTTGGTGAATGGCTTTGTGCTGTTGTCTGATGTATTTTGCAAATTCAGAATACATCAGACAACTCTGTTCGTCAATAGTTAATATTTAGTTCACAATGTTTTCTGTATTTCGTCTGATTTCTTTGCGCATTTTTTAGTTATTTTGCAAAAACGCACACAAATTTCGTTAGGCATACGAAATCTCTGTGCGTTAGTTGTGTGATGACTCAAGGTGTGGTGCGCTTTCAGCGCTTCGCCGCGCAGTTATCCCGAGAATGAACCATGGAATTGCGGCTGGTGTTCAGGTGCGCGATCATGCTGTACTTTGCCCCCTCCGGGTCATGGCGGCGGATGGCGTCGACGATACGCTGGTGTTCCATGCCGCTCTGGGAGCGGTGCTCATCGTTCGTCACCGTGATCACAACGCCGATCGCCGAGGCGATGATCGGGATGAGATTGGGCAGCACATGGTTTCCGCTGCATTCGGCAAGATACTGGTGGAACTTTGCGTCGGCGGCGGAATAATTCTCCTCCGCTTCGATCAGGCGCGTCGCCTCATCGCAGTATGCCTGCATCTGGTCGATCTGCTCGGGCGTTGCGCCGCGCGCAACGATCGCGCAGGTCTCCGGCTCAAGCATCAATCGAATATCCTGCAGGTCGAGCGCGAGATTCTCCGAGCCCTCTTCCATCATAAACGTCAGTCCGAGCGGGTCTTCCGGCACGCCGTTCTTCTCCGAGACAAACGTGCCCGCGCCCTGCCGCGCCGTTAAAATATTGCGGGCAACAAGGCGCTTAATCGCCTCGCGCAGCGTGCTGCGGCCCACGCCCAGCTCGCGCGCCAGATCATACTCGTTCGGCAGCTTGTCACCGGCCTTCATATCGCGGTCCAAAATGACCTGAATGATCTGATCGACTGCAAGATCGACGCGCGTTTTTCCCCCAACCGCTTTTTTCATACTCTGCCTTCTTTCCTGTATCGATTGTTTGTTTGGTCTAGAGTATAATATGTCTGATGTATTTTGGCAAGTTCTTTTTTATATTCTTCTTACTGCCGAGCGGATCCGGGGCTTTCACTTGTTAGAACGTACACTCATCGGGCGCATCAACAAAGCAGGCGACCCTGCAGAGCTGTAGTCTGCATAGTATTGTCGACCCACGACTACGCAATACTACACCTAACCTTACCTGTGTAGTATTGCGTAGCCGTAATGTAAACCAGTTTCTCTCTGGCCCTTCCTTATGTTCGCAAACGCCTACACTATGCGCAATTGTCCGAAACATCGGCGCACCGGCCACACGCTTCCACGATCTGCGTCATACTTTCGCCGTTGCCTCTATCAAGAGCGGCGACGACATTAAGACCGTGCAGGAAAATCTCGGTCACGCCACCGCAGCGTTTACATTAGATGTTTACGGACACGTTACGAAGCAGATGAAGCAGGACAGTGCAGAGCGTATGGAGCAGTTTATCAAGAGCGTTTCGGATGCTTGAGGGACAATAAGGCTAAAAATACGGCTAAACAGGGTTTCAGGGCAATAAAAAAACCTTGAAGCCACTGAAGCTTCAAGGTTTTTCTCTGGTGCGCGGTACAGGACTCGAAAGAGGTTCTTTATATTCGCTTTCTTTTCGCAGTCTCCGCGTTGCTTGATATTTCTTAATTTTCTTCATTTTGTATTTCATGTCATTTGACGATTTTTGTTTTTTTCTGTCATTTCGTGGAACAAACGTGGAACAAAAAGCGCCCGAAATTACTACCTTTTTCTGTCTCAGAAGCGAGGCACAAATTGGTAGCGATTCGGGCGCTTTATACTGTCCCCATTATAGGAGTGCAGATTTAGGTAGTAACAAGTCAGCTTTTGCTGTCTGGGTGTTTTGTGCTTAGACAGTCAGCGCATCGTCGCAAGCTTGCGGATCAAGTCATCGCCGTACTTGTACGCGGCCAGATAGTCGAGCGTCGGATCGAGCAGCCCCGCGCGCTTTTTGAGCACCTCGCGGTAACTCGCCTCATACTTCGGGCGGTATGCGCCCAGCACAAGCGACAGCTTGCGCTTGCGGCGGTACACCCCGTCGCCGTTGGCCTGACTGCCCGCCGCGCCGCTCGATGTATTGCCCTCGATGGCGGTTACATACTGCCCGCTCACGCTCTCGCAGATGCCCGTATGGTCGGTCTTGACCTTCGTGTTGGGAAAGTCGTAGATCAGCACGTCGCCCGGCTGATAGCCGGACGTGACCCACTGCCCGTGAGCCTTAGCGTAGTTCATCAGCTCTCCGCAGCTCGCGGTTTTCCCGCCGCCATAGAAGAGCTGCTTGTCCGCCTGCTGGAAGCACCACCATACAAACTGCATGCACCAGTACACGCCGTCCATGCCGTAAGCCTTGCCATACTTCTGACGGTTGCCCGGCTGCTCCACCGTGCCGATCTCCTTGTGTGCGATGGCGAGGATGTCTTCTGCTCTCGCCATGCTCACGCCGCCTTTTCTGCGCCGTAAAGCTGGCTGTGCAGCTCAAGCACCGCCGCTTCAATGGCCGCGTCCAGCTCGTCCTCGTCTAAAATAATGCCGCGCTGCTCGAGGTAGTCGAGCACCCACTGCTTTTTCTTGTCACCGTCTGCCGCGGTGTAAATCTGTTCCGCCGCCGCGACCGCGATTTTGACCCATTTGAGCGCTTCCGTCACCTTGTTGTCGCCGTAGCGCTGCTTGAGATAGGGGATCAGGATCGCCGTGATGCACAGGCAGACCAGCTCGAAAAGCATTCTGACGATGTCAGTCATATCAAATGTCATTGTTCTTCTCCTTTCGTTTCCGTCCAACGATAATTTCTACCAGTGTCAGAAGCCCGGTAAAGGCTTCGATGATGCCGCCCGTACCCAGCAGGTACGGGAAGAGGTTGTCCCACTGCCACCCCTTAATGCTGTAAAAGATGACCGTGTAGATCACAAAAGCGGCGATGAAAATGCCAACGATAATCAAAATGATGTTCCTCGTTCGCAATTTTGACACCTTTTTGATAAGGTGCTTCACGTCCTGACCTCCCACTCGTCGATCTCGGACTTGATTTTGTCGATGAAGCTGTTGCCTCCCAGCGCCTTGTATCCCCTGTAGAGGTACAAAAAGTCCTCAAGCTCGTACTGCCGGATGAATTTGTCCTCTCTGTGCCGATAGTATGTATGCAGCATATCGTGCCGCAGCTCACATTTGAGCGCGTCCGTCAGCTTGTCAAAGCCGAGGACTTTGTTGCGCAGCGGCTTGATAAGCAGCGCCAGCGCTCCGAGGATGACCGTCACCTCAGAGCACAGCGACGCAATGCTCGCCAAATCTCCCATTTTCGTTCCCTTTCCGGCGTTGCCCGCTCAATGCTGGCGCTGCCACTCGTAATAAGTTTCCTTGCTCTGCAGCACCTTCTTATGCGCGTACCGCAGCAGGGCGCAGAGCCAGTCCAGCACACTTCCTGCGCGCTGCGCAGCGCGTTCCTTCAGCGCACGAAGGAGCCTGCTCCCGGCCTCCGGCAGCGTCCGGCGCTGCACCCACATCGCCGAGGCAAAAAGGCGCTTGCGATGGTATTCGTCGTGCGCATCGATTCGCTCCTCGTCCCTGTGCGTGATGCGCTTCGCGGCATCCTTGGCGCGCGGGGGGATGAGGTCGTCGGCTGCGTGCGACTGGTATATCTCATATAGCATGGGCTCCAAGGCGTCCATGCCGAGCAGGGTGCCGCCTTCGGCGCAGTCGTATGCGTCCCGGATGCGCTGACAGGCGCGGTAGAGCGTCCTGCACACGGTGGACTTATCCACGCCAAGCAGTCCCTCAATGTCCCTCATACTCAGCCATTCCCCGTAATAGAGGTAGAGGTATACCGCCTGCGTCTCCGTCAGGCAGGAGAGCAGGTGTTCGGCGACCTCGCGGCGCGTCACATCGATCACCCCCGCAGTTTTTTCCGATTGGGTCATCGCCTCTTCCATCGTCCGTATCTTGCGCTTCGCCCGCTGTAATGTTCTGGACACGGTGGCTTTATCCACCCCGAGCGTTTCCCCGATCTCCCGGCAGTTTTTCCCTTGCAGCATCAAATCGAGCATTTCCATCTGCCGCGGCGAGCAGGCCGCGCGTCCGCGCTTGATGGCGCGGAGATACCGAGCCTTCTGGCCGCTCTCCTCCACGCCCAGGTCCTCCCAGCGCACCGTGTTCCCCTCAATGTCCGAAAAGGTGCAGCGGTTTCGCTCCAACCAGTTGTAGGTGACGCCGTCGCTGTCCGCGCTGACGTAGTGGACAACGCGCTGCTTCGGGGCCTTCCGCTTTTTCTGCGCGGGCGGACGGGCGGCCTCCATGCGGTCAAGCGCCTCCTTATACATGGCTTCGAGGATCCCGAGGCGCTTTTTCTGCGCGGCGCGTTCGACCGGGTCGGTGATGGACTTGAGCTGTTCCCGGACCTGTGATTTGCGCTCATAGAGCGTTGCCCGCTCCTGATCGGCGCGCTCATAGTCCGTCATGGCTTAGCTCTCCCAGTCGACCCAGCCGTCCATGTAGACCTTGATCTTCCCGTCCACACGGTAATAGGCGTTGTTGATCAGCGGCACGCCGTCTGCGTATTCGATTGGATTCTCTGCGCTCGTGCCGACAGGCATTGCCTGCTCGATATAGTCCTTGCGGACGATGACGTCGTTCACGCTGTAGATCTTCCAGTCAAAGCCCAGCTTGTCGCTCTGCGCCGTGGTGGCGGTGATGCCGCCTGCGGCCTGCACCATCTTGCCGTCCTTGATCGCGCCCTTAATGGCGTTCAGCTTTTCAGGCCTCATCATAAGTAGCCTCCAATTCTGCCAGCAGGCCGTTCGCCGCGGCCAGCGCTTCATCTTTCTTCGCGAGCTGTTCATCCTTTTCGGCAAGCTGCGAGTCCTTTTCCTCGGCACTGGCCGTCAGCTCATCGATCTGTGCCTGGTAGGGAGTCACATCGCCCCAGTACTGTTTGTCGACTTCAATCGTCACCTCAAAGCTGTCGTAGCACTTAATGTACTGAATATCCTTGACAACGAAGGAATATCCTTCAGGAAGGCCGCAGGGAGGATAGTTCGCATCCAGTGTCTTCACAGTGACATGAGACCAGTCGATTTTCTCAATTTCCTCCAAGGTATTTTCTTCAAAGCAGCGTTCGAAGAGGAAACTATACCCCTTATTAAAGTCGACGCGGCGCTCGCCGCTCGTGCGGTGCCCATTCACGCTGTAATTGGCACCAAACCGTCCCTGACTTCTCATATTGTTCTCCTTTACTGTTTTGTTCCGACAATGGGAACGGACTCTTCCAACCGTTCCCACGTCATGTTCATATCTTCCAGTTTTTGCCATGTCATGTTGACAGCCTCAAACCGTTCCCACGTCAGACCGGCGATGATGAAGCGTAGGTGTGCCGGACTGATGAGATTGACGGAATCGGTCAGGCTGCTCAGATCTAACTCAACAAGGTCATCCGTCTCGCCAAGGAATTCCAACGTGAAGCTATAGTCGTCGTTCATGATGACGCGTGCAGCGTATCCGGTCATCGCTGTAGCCATGTCGCGGATCGTGTCCGCGGTGGTATTGCCGCCGGCCAACAGGCGTGCCTTTAGTGCGCTGCGGCGTGATGCTTCGGTGGCTCCTGTCGGCGGCGAAATACCCACCTGCTGTTCCCAGAGCGGCAGGCTCCACGTGGCAGTCTCGATGAAAAACTGCTTTTTGACGTCCTCTACGAGATTCGCCATCTGCTGGGCGGAAAGCCCGAGCGAGTCGAGCAGTGCGGCCGTCTGTGCATTTTTGCGATACCGAACAGGTACTTTCTCGCGATTCTCCATGCTCCACCGCCTTAATAGGTCGTTACATCAACAGCGCCGAGCACGGGAATCGTGCCAGAGTTGATGCGCAGCGCCGTCTTTGCTCCATTGACAGTGAATATGCTGTAATCCGCTACGCCTGCGCACTGCAGAAGGCACGCGAGGAACCGACTGTAGGGAACGCTCTGCTCTTCGGCAAAGGGAAGCGCTGCAAGCAGTGCACCAACCGCCGCAGACAGCTCCGCCTTGACCTCGTCGAGATTGTGCCCACTGATCAGCTTGACTTTTGCGACGAGTGGGATCTCAGCTTCCGTGACCGAGACCACCGTCACTGTCGCGCCGATCGGGCGCTCTGCTTCGATGTGTGCTGCGCAGGCGGTCACGATCGTATCGTCAAGCGGCTTTTTGTCTGCGCCGGCAATGATGACCTTGACGGTGCCATTGCCGTTCCACAGCGGAATGCAGCGGGCATAGGAAACGCCTGTGACCTCCTTTGCCCACATCACGTAGTGGTTGGCGTTGCCTGATGTGATCGGCTCCGTGCGGCGTTCATGGTATCGAGCCCACAGATCCGCATCGCTCTCTTCATCCGCGCCGCCGACGCCGGCGGCCGCGTTGGTGACGCCATGCACGCCGTGGATATTGACCGCCATCTGCGTGACGGTCGCCTCCGGCACGTTATAGTCCGCGCCGATATCCTCAGCAATGCAGCGAACGCTGGCAAGCCCGGCAGCGATGGTGACCTCTTCTGTTGTCAGGAAGCGCAACGCGCTCGGCGTGCACACAACGGTCCCTGATGGGATCTTCGTGCCGTCCACGCCCGAGAATGTCACTGTTACCTCTGCCTTTGCGCCGGGCTGACGGGTCATACCGATCTGCGCTGCATGCAGGTCGAGGTAACGCCCACTGTTGGCGCTCGGAAACAGAATGTCGATAAAACCATTCAGTGTCTGGCCGTATTTCCACATGACGTAGGCAGCCTCGCTCAAAAGCACATTAGCATAGCTGCCCTCACGGGCATCCACATCGACGCCGGCATTGATCACGCGCCCGAGCATCTCGGACTTGATGCTTTCCGGCGTCATGCTCTCAAAGGGCGATTTTTCCGTCATTGAGCGTTACCTCCCCGTAAATGGTTTTTGCCTTGAAAGACAGGTGTAGCACCGAACCCTCGAACTGCACGCTGATCTGATGGACAGTTTTGATATAAGGGCTGATCTCCAGCGCTTCTCGGATACAGCGGATAGCCTCTGACTGCCTGATGTCATCGCCATAGGCCTCGCCGATCAGGGATTGCAGATCCTGTCCGTAATTATGGGTAAACACGTCATGCAGATAGCGCGACGTATTGATCGTGTTCCAGGCCCACACCAGCACAGCCTCCGAGCCGGTCACCGTCGCGGGGTTCCCGCCGTGCCAGACGGGCTCGTCCTTAGTAAAATCCCAGCGCACCTCTCGCGCCAGCGGAAGCTCGGTACCCAAATCGGACACCGGCGAGCTGATCAAAGGAAAGATGTTCATTCCAGTGTCACCATCCTCTCGATGAGATAATAGGTCTGGCCATCATCCGAGCGCATGAGCAGCACCTCGTCGTCGATGTTGAGCACGACCCAGCCGAAAACGTGCTCCTCCGGCCGGAGAAAAACAAACGGACCGATGGCGCTCTGCGTGACCTGCACCAGCTTCTCAGGCAGCAGCGTTTCGATGCCGTTTTCTTCGCGTGCTTCGACATCTGCCAGAAAATTGGGATACATGGATTCCGCTACGCGGAGATCCTCTTTCTCAAGGTTGATGCCGTCGGCGCGGATCTTGATCGGATCGAGCGATAATATCCTGCCGATCGTGTAGGTCTGGTGCTGCTCCTTGTTGGCGCGCTGCGAAATATGCTGGTTGATTCCGACATAGGGATCGCGGGCGCTTTCGCTCATGTCAATTCACCTCCGACAGTGCTGCCGGAAACGACATTCCGGCAGTTGAGTGTTAGCTTGCAGTAGTAATTGCCGCGCTTCCAGGTATGGACGTCTGCGTCGATCCAGAAGATCCCCTGCAGGCCGGTCTTGTTCTCCCGCACGATGACCGTCTGCCCGGTGATCAGCGAGAGATCTCCAAGGACATCGACCGTGACCGTTTGCGCCATACCACCTTCATCAAGAAGGGCCTGCGCCTCCTTGTCGATATCGACGTCAGAAGATGCATTCTCCGTGAGGTGGCGCTCCATCATGCCGAAGAGCTTTTGCGCATCATCGGTACCCACGCGGCGCTGAAAGCTGCCGTCGGCGTCGTAGATGGCCACGCTGTTGACTATGTTTGTCGCGTCCTCCACCGTCCTGGCGTCCATCAGGTTAGATTCGGCCTTGAGCACGATGCTGCGCTCGCTGACGTCTCGGACGGCCACCAGAAGGCCTTTTGGCGTGTAGGTGATGGCATATTTGTCCTCGGTCTGCTGTGTGGCCAGTGTCCAGGCCGTTTCAAAGATCTTATCCAGTGCGACGCCCGCAAATTTGCGGCTGATCTTCACGCCGGTCGACGGCAGCGACACAATGGGGATCTCATAGTCGGCGCAGACCTGGCGGGTGATACTTTCCGGCGTCGCGTCGCGGAATTTGTAGGTGCCGTCGTTGCGCCGGCAGTAGATTCCGCGGTCGAAGCACGTGAAGCTCATGCTCGTCTCTTCGCTGCCGGCGCTTCTGCGAAGCACGACTCCGTCAAAAATCGGATTGCCGGAGTCGTCCGTCATCATCACGGCGTCGCCCATCTGAGGGACGGGCAGGCCGGTCGACTCATCAAAAACGATCTCGGCGACGAGCTGGCGCACCAGCGTCGACTTATCGCCGCTCCAGGACCAGTTGAGCAGGATATCCGTGATGCGGCGGGTCGACTGATTATGTGTCAAATAGATCTCCATCAGCTGCCTCCCAGAAGAATATCCTTCGGCGGCAGCTTGATCGTCTGCCCGACGTAAATCAGGTGCGGATTGCTGATGCCGTTATATTTGGCAAGGGCGTTGTAGTAGCTCGCCGTGCCGTCGCCGTAGGTGCGCCGGCAGAGCATGCTGAGCGTGTCTCCGGAGACGACGCGGTGATAGGCGATGTCCTTCGCGGCGTCGCTCTTGCGGCCGCTGTTGCCGGTATAGCGCGTCGTGTTGAGCGTTGCGACCTCCTGTGCCTCCAGATCTACATACTCGCGCAGAGAGATCGTACAATAAACATCACCCGTGCCGTCCTGCTCCTTTGCCGTCACGCTCTCGATATACACAAGCGCATTGATATCGCTTTCTGTCACAATGTATCGCACGGGGATCTTTTCAGCCGCCCAGTAGCGCAGCGGCTCCAGATAATAACCGGGGTCGAGGATTGCCCCTGCAATGATAAAAGGGTAATCCCGAAAGGGGAGCAGGCAATCAATCGAACCGCTGTGCCGGCTGCGACCACCCGGGAGATAAACATCACCCAACTCGGAAATATTGATGGTCTCCATGTTCTTTCCCGTCGTCCACTCGTAAGAGGCGGGCGTGATCGGCAGTGTCAGCACGTCGCCGTTCGCAATAAAACAGAATTGCATGGCATTACCCCCTCATGTTGGCTTCTTCCAGCTTGTTGAGCATTTCTTGCGCTATGCGCTGAACGTCTGCCTCCTCGCGGATGACAGTGCCGTTCATGACGATCTGAATGCCGCTGACGCCGTTTTTCTCCTGCCTGGCCTCGCCGGCCGTCAGGACCTTTTCACCCTCATGCAGCAGGGCGGGGAAGTTATCATAAGGGACGTAGTCGATGCCCATGGCGCGCTGGTGGCCGGAACGGTGCTTCGTATAACCGGAATTGAAATTGTTCACCGCATCCGCCCAGGCGGAATCCGTTGTCGCTGCGGCGCGGCCCTTGGAAAACTCCTGTCCGAGCGTATAACCGGCATTCCAGTAAGAATTGTTGAGCGCCGTATCGTCGCGCACAGACTCGATCAGGCTCAGCTCCTGCGCGAGCTCTTCATCCTTGCCTTCGTTGGCGTTATACTCGTTCATGCCGTCGATTTTCGCCTTCATCAAGATACGGCCCATCTCGGCAGCGTCGCCTTCGGCTTCGGCGGTTTTATACGCCTCGCTGCCCATGGCGTCGTTCATCGCGTCGCGGATGTACTGTTCTTTGGCATTTTCCAGCGAGGCCTTCCAGGCACCGATCGCGGTGTAGGCCTCCTGCATTTCCTGTCCACTGTCACCGGCGAGCCATTCCTTCTGCGCCTCAAGGCCCTGCATGCGCGTCTGGTTGTAGCCCTCGCCCATGGCGTTATCGAGCTCCTGCTGCAATCCCTCGATGGTGGATGTGATGCCGCTGAAGGTCTTGGACTGCGCCTCCATTGACCCTGCAAAGCTGTCCGAGAGCGCGTCTAGAATGATTCTGGCAGCGTCCTGCCCGGCAACTTCGCCCTTGGAGATCATGCTGTACATCGTGCCCTGATCCACGCCGTATGCGTCAGAGAGCATCCCGACCGCGCCGATACCGCGGTCATTGAGGATGTTGAGGTATTCGAGCGTCGTCTTGTTGCTGCTCTTCATGCGGCCGATGGCCGTGGCCACGGCGGTCATATCGTTCGTAGACTGGCCGAGCGCCGCGCCCGCGTCGCCGATGGTCTGCAAGACCGGCAGGATGCTGTCTGCATCGTAGCCGTAGGTCGCGAGCGTCTTGCTCATGCTTGTCAGGTCGTCATAAAGAAACGGCGTCGAGTTGGCCATGCCGACAAGGTTTGTGAGATAGCTGTCCGCGGTCTCTTTGCTGCCGAACAGCGTCGCGAAGGAGATTTTGTCGGTCTCGCGCCCCGCGGCGATCGAGCTGCCGCTCGTCAGCGACTCGCTCTGCGCGTCCAGCTGCTCCTGCACCGAGTCCTGCACATAGGATTTGAAAGCAGAATCCCGCGATTCGTAGCTTTGTAATGCACCCGAACCGAGACCGACTAAACCGCCGATCCCTGCGCCGACCAATGCGCCGGCCGGACCTGCGACCATAAACCCGGCAGAGGCGCCCGATGTTGCCATAGAAAGCGCATTGGAAAAGAGCATTCCGCCCTCATTTCCGAAAGCGCTTCCTGTAAGCGCTGTAGCCCCTTGAGAAAGAAGCTGCTTTGCACTGTCGGTGATCCCGCTGATGGCAAGTGCCTGAACAACACTTTTACCAAAATTCGCAGCTCCGCCACCGCCACCTCCGGAGCGATTCTCCAGTTTAGAGAGTTCCTTCTCCGTGTTTCGTGCTTCCTTGGTAACAGCATTAAGGTTGCGGACAACATTGTCGTAGTTTGCCTGTGCCAGCTCCATTTTCAAACCGTCTGCGGCACTGTGAGTCAGGTCGAACTGCTTTTCGGCTTCTTTAAGAGCCTGCTTTGCTTTTTTGGCATCAAGCTTCAGCGTATATTTGGTTTTGTTGAGGGCATAAAGGCCCTCTTCCAGACTGTCTACATCCTTGGTGAAAGCCTTGGTCGTTTTGGACAACGTTTTGAGAACATCGGAATATCGGTCGGTAGCTTTGATTACAATAGATGTTTCCGGCATTAAATCACCGCTTTCTGTTGACTTTGTGATAAAAACGCATATAATGAACAAAAAGAAGGAGGTTGTGTATATGGTTTTCCTCTTTTTGCTGAGTTTTGCTGCTGCTGTGTTTTTCGGTGTGCGCTGGTTTAAGGCGCATTCTTTTGAATACCTTGATGGAGTGAAGTTTTCTGAACAGCTTGATGCTGACTTTTGGCTTTGTATGGTTGCTGTTGTGCTTGCCCTGTTTTTGGGTGCAACAACCTTTTTGCAATGAAACAGAAGTATGGAGCGTGATACCTACGACGAAGGCATCCGTCGTCACAATAGCAGTCTCACTTCTGATCGCTGTATTGCTTCCATCTTTCTTTTAGAGTCTCAGCCGCCCGAAGGGGCGGCTTTATTTTTTACCCCGCGTGATCTTGATGGCTTTGCTGCGCGGCGCAGGGCGGCTGCGTGCAGCAGCCTCATAGGAGGACAGCGCCCAGATGAGATCCTTTTCTCCCTGTGGGCGGCCGTAGTAGTCACCCGGCAGAATGCCGTGCACGTGAAAAAGGTAGTAGGCAAGCCCCAGCTCCGGGTCGCTGCCCTCCGTCAGGCGTTTTTTACCTTTTCGATGGTTGCGCGGCGATAACCGCTCAGACGTTCGATCTCACGGCTCAGATCGGCGATCTCACCGGGCAGCAGCATCGCCTTGAGCGTCTCCGCCGGCGTGATCCCGCCGAATTTGTGCTGCAGCGGCGCGCTCTTCAGGTCGGGATCGATGCAGCCTGCCAGCAGGATCTGAAGCTCGGCGTCCTGCTCAAGACGTCTGACGTCCTGCACACGCCCGTAGGGCAGGGCCTGAAGCGTGAAGATGACCGGCGTGCCGGCTGCTTCGCTCAGGCGCGGGATCTCAAACTTGGCCGTCGGCAGGTGCTTCGCCACATTGACGACCTTTTCGCCCAGCAGCAGATCCAGCACAGACGGCTGCTCTGCGGCGTTCTGATTAACAATGGTATTTTCCATAATTCCCTCCGAATTTGACTATGCGCAGCGCCGCCGGTCTCCCGGCGGTGCTGCGCAATACTTTCAGGTGTCCAGCATCTGATAGTCGTTGAATGTGAACGGGGACTCGATCTGCCCGAGCTTGGCGGCCTCCCAGTCCGCGAGCGTCAGGTCGTCAAAGCTGACGCCCATGAGCGCGATGCGCTGGTTGTTCGGGTTATCGGGGTCGTCCAGATTGCTGATGATCGTGTGGCGCAGGTCCTTGCCGGTCTTGAGCGCCTCGCCCTCCAGCTCAATGAGGCGGGAAGTCACGTTGTAGATGCGGATGGAGCCGGTACCCTTGGTGGATACGAGCTTGCTGTCCTCCATCATGGCGCGGCAGCGAGGAACGCTCTCCTTGGTCTTGCTGATCTTAGCCTGGCAGCCGTAGCACTCGGCGACCTGTTCGCCGTCGATCCACAGGCTGCCCCATGTGCCGCTGCGTACCAGCGCGGCGTCAATAGCTTCACTCATGTGTGTTTCCTCCTATCAGGCTGCAATGACGCTCGGAGAGACCTCGAAAACGATGGCGAAGTCTTCCATGGCGTCCATGATGTTACCGTAGAGCTTCAAAAACACCTTGCTGCCGGTGTTCTCCTTGATGACCTCATTGTCGCTGAGCTTTTTGATGCGCTCTGCCTCGGTGGCATCGTCGCCGGCGGCGGTGATGAGATACTTGCGCGTCGCGTCGGCATCGAGCACCGCGCCGGACGAGCCGCTCTCCAGCACCTTGGAGTCCTCCAGACTCTTGAGGTAGTCCTGCATCGCCAGCAGCAGGACACATTTGTCATCGTAGGTGTTGGCGCACTTGCCGAAATAGTCGTCCTCGACGCTCGAAACGGCATAGTAGCGGATCAGGTCGATGGCCGCAGTCATCTTGATCTTCTTGAGAGCCTCGGGTTCCGTGTCGCCGATCGTGACCTTGCTGGTCACGGCGCGGCTCAGCTTGCGCACGCGGCCGTCATCGATGATAAAGAGCTTTCCGGCGTCGACCGCTGCGTCGGGGTTCTCGGTCGCCGTCACGCCGGTCACCTCGCTCAGCTGCGCATAGGTCGCGCTGCACTGTGCGGGGGTACCGGCCAGCATACCCGCAATGCGCGAGCAGTAAGCCGCGGCAGAGAAAGCCGTCTTGCCGCCGGCGGCGATACCGGCAGACACAAAGTTGATGACGCCCTCATAATCCGCCGCAGTGTTGGGCAGCACCGCCTTGCCGATATAGCGCAGCTTGCGGCGCTCCTTGACGAGTGCGGCGAGCGCCGTGGCGTCTTCAGCGGAGATATCGGGCGGGCCTGCGATGTAGTCATAGGTGTAGGCCGCCAGTGCACCGAAGCCTGCCGTGATCGTTCCGGCCGCCGGCACAACGGAGACGTACACAGCGCTCGGGCGGTTGATGTAGCCCATCAGGGTACGCTTGATGTATGCGATATTGTCCGCGCCGAGCGTTGTCGGGATATCGCTCTCCTGGCAAACGACGTGTACGCCGTTCGCTTTGGCGTCGCGCAGGATCAGCGCGACTGCGCCGCGGGAAATGCGGGTGGATACCGTCTCCGCGGCTTTTTTCAGGGTAAAAGTGAGTTCAGGCAGTCCCATACTCATTCGCTCCTTTGATAAATTTCTCCGCCGTTTACCTGCACGGAGATCTGGTAAGAGTCCGCCGTCGGGATCTCCGGTGCGGTCTCTTCATTGCTTTCCATAAATTCAAAATTCAGCAGAATAGCGGCTCTGTCAACGTTCCGCGGCATGCTCTGCAGCTGCGGCAGCAGCCTGCGCGCCCCCACGTGCAGGACCTGCATCATAAGCTTTAGGCACGCCGATACATCGTTGTTGAGCCTTGCCCAGCTGATGTCATAGTGCTCATCGGCCTCATCGTGCAGTGTAAGCCGAATCTGTACATTCCGCTTCGTCATGCGCTGCGTGACCGGCGTGCGGTCATCGCGCGTGACCTCGAGCCAAAAGGAAGGGCGTTCATAGTCCTCCGGGCAGACGTTGATGTAGACGGTGCGCTCAGGCCACTTTTCCAGCAGACGCGCGTTGACGGCGTCCAGAATCTCCGTGCTGTTCATCCTCTCCCCTCCAGGTAGGCCATGGCCTTCTTCTCAATTTCTTGCGCGCCTCTTTCGGCGATCTGCGGCAGCTCAGCGGCTGTCTTGCTGTACATATACTTTCCTTTTACACGATTGGCTTTGAGTTTCTTGCCCATTGCCGGAACATACCGGCCTGGCGTTTGCGCGTGTCCGTTTTCCAGTGCGTTGGTTACATATCCGGCAGCATAACCTCTTAGCTCGGTTTTTGCCTTGGCGCGGACGGCTGCATAGCCTCCGCCGGAACCGACGTGCCGATCCTGCACATTCGCCACATAGCCCTGACCGCCGATGCGGCGGCGCACCGTGGAGAGCATCTCTCGTCCGGCCTCCTCGAAGAACTCGCTGCGCGCCTTCTTCATGGCCTCCGGATAGCCCTCCAGCCTTTTCTGGATCTCTTCCAGCCCGCTGATCTCAACACTCTGCATTTATGCCTCCCAGCTGCGCTCAACAACGTACTCGTTCTTGTACGGGTCAAGGTCGAGCACCTGCCGCACCGTGTATGGCGTTTCGTTCCCCTTCTGCACCAGATCTCCGGCACGCAGCACAATGACCTTCGGAGTCACCAGCACGCGCTGCTGCACCTCCGCGCGGTAGACGTCGTCCGCTTCATTGCGGAAGTATTTCTCCGTCAGGATGCCGGGGAATGTGAAGCTCGGAACGCTCACGGCGACCGGACGATTATAGGTGTCGCGTCCCGTCCGGTCCTGCGGCCGCGCTGTCAGTGTCACGCTCTCACACACCGCGGCTTGAAGCTCCTGCCGGTCACGCTGCTCGGAAAGCTCGATCGACGTCAAGAACAGGAATTTGCCGTTCCAGCGCATAGCTTCATGCAGCGTGAGCCTGCTGTCCGGGCGAATGGTGATCTTAGCACCGCGCGCTCTCGTACCGGCCGCCGAAAACAGATTATCGTGGATATCTGTCTCCACATACGCTGGGCAAGTCTTGCGGATCGTCCAGGCGTAAGCAGTGCTATCTTCGTCGTGCATGAGCTGAAGAATATCGACCTTCTGGTCGAGGAGCGACGAAAGATTAGTGTTCGTTCCGTATCGCATCTGACTATTCCTCCGCGCTTGGGAGCAGGTTCACGCTGTGCATGTCGAGGATCTGCATAACGGTTGGATTGCGCCCGGTATACTGCATCGTGACCTGACGGTTGTCAATCATCTCGGCCGCCAGGGCCTTCACCGCATAAGCGAGATCTTCCTGCTCTGTGGCCTCGATGTCGAGTCCGGTATAAGCGGCTGCGGCTGCTTTCGCAGCAGCGAGCGCATCCTCGCATTCCTGTTGCTCCAGAACAGAGAGCTCGTCAAACTCGGCCGTGTTGAGGATCTTTCTGGAGAACAGAGCGATATCCGCAGCCATCAGATCACGAGGTCTCATGCATCAGCCCTCCGTCTTATCCTTGGCCCGCTTGGTTTTCTTCGTCTCCGTCTCCGGTTCCTGCGTGGTCTCCATCTCCGGTTCCTGCGTGGTTTCCGTCTCGGAATTCTGCTCATCCGTCTGCTCTGAAGTCTGAACGGGCTCCAGAACTTCCAGATAACCGCACTCCAGGAGGGGAGCTGCGACGCTCTCCGGAACGTCGCGGACATCACCCTTCGCCATGCAGATTTCACCGGCAAAACTCGTGGTCGCTTTTACCTTCATCGCCATGCTCCTTTCTTAGCCGCCAGCCTTCATAGCCAGCACGGCGATTTTCTGCTTGTTTTCCACCTTGGAATCAACCTCCATCCAGCAGATCACGCCTACAGCGTGCTCATCGGCGAACTTTTCGCGCAGGACCTGCACGCTGGGGTTTTCGGCGACCTTCACGGCAAGGCCGGCGGGGTCAAGGTACAGCACCGCGCGCTTCCCCGCGGCCATGTCCGGCATGCTCTGAGAGACGTACACATCGTGGCTGAACAGGCTGTAGCCCCATTTGGCGGTGGCATCCTTGTTCAGCAGGTAGTTGCCATCGCCGTCCTTCAGCTTGCGGATGGCGGTGCGGGTCGCACGGCTCATCACCCAGATACAGCCGGGCTGCAGCTTGTCGGGGATGCTCTCCTGCAGGTCGATCAGTTCGTCGGCGGTGATGGCGGTAGCAGCAGCGGCCGTCACGGCGGCAGTGACCTTGGACACGCCCTCGATCTTGCCGTCCGTACCGTTGATCAGCTCGTTCTCAAGCCACTCGGACACAGCCTCGGCCATCTTGCGGATGACATAGGACACGATGTCGAACTTGCTGTTGTTGATCAGGGACATGGAGATCTTGGTCAGAGCACCGGCCAGGAAACCGCCCAGAGAGATGCTGGTGAACTTGCCAGAACTGGAAGTCAGCGCCGTGAACTCGGTGGCGTAAGCCATCGTGATCTTCTGGGTGGATTCGTCATAGCTGGGGATGGTCAGGGTGCCGCCCACGTCGTAATGGGTAGAGAGGTGGTACAGGGGGGAGATCTCCTTGACCATCTCGATAATCTTGTTGGCGATGGAGGTAGGAATGACTGCGCCATTGTCCCCGACGGTCATGTTGGTTGCCGCACGGGTCTCCACATCGGGGGCGATACCGCGGATATAGCACTCAAAGGCGCGGGTTTCCAGCTCCTCCTGGGAACGGGGCTCCTCCTGGCCGCCGGCGGCGCGGCGTTCCATCTGCTGCAGAGCGGCGCCCTGGTCAGCAGCGTCCAGAGTGGTGTCAATGGAACGAACCTCGGCCAGGATTTCGTTGTACCGGGTCTGCTCCTCCTCATTGAAGGCGCGGGTTTCGGTCTCGCAGTTCTTCACCATGTTTTCCAGCTGAGTCATCAGCTCGACACGGCGTTCGGTCAGCTTTTTCAGGTTGAAAGGCATAATCACATTCTCCTTCTCATTTTGTAGATTTCTACGGTCTTCTGGGCGCAGAACATAACGCTCTCATCCCCAGGCGTCAGGGTGGTGGTTTTGGTTTCTGTGGTGCTTTCGGTCTGACGGATGTAATCCACGCCGTCCTCCAACGGCTGATCGGCGCGGAACTCGACAAGGATCTCATCATCGTCGCGGGTCTCAATGCTGGTGGCAATGTAGGCCGGCGTCTTATCCAGGATGGAGACTTCCCTCAGTTCCAGTTCGTCCACGAAGCGGCGGCGGGTGCCTTCTTCATCGGTTTTCCAATGATCCTTCTGCTTTACAAAACCGAAAGACCAGCCTCGCAGTTCTTTCTGCTCGGCGGCGGCAATGACCTCGCTGTCAGTTACGACAGCGTGGGCCCTCAGCCCGATGTTATCCTCCCGAAGCTCCAGATCTTCGCTGTCGAGGATCTTCTTGTGGTTGAAGCGCAGTTCCACCTTGCTGTCTGCGGCCAGAGCTTTCTTGAATGCCCCAGGCATGATCTGCTCAACATACGGCCCCGTTTTATCGTGCAGCACACGGGAATCGCGGCCCACCACATTGACATAGCCGCCAACAGTCATGCTTTTCTTATCCGCTCGGATCTCTACCTGCAATCGGCTCACCTCCTCCTTTCTGGTCAATTGATGCCCATTCCTTGGTGTTGGGCGTATAGATCATTCTGGATTCCGGATCGTAAATGACCGTATCCAGACCAAGGCGAATGAATTTCAGGCCCAGCGGGTTGCGGCCCTCGTCATAGCGGACCTCATCCAGCTGCATCCAGCCGTTCCGGATGGCCACTTCGTAGGCCTGATACCGGGCGAGCATATCCGTGCCGTCCAGCGCATCCATGTCGATCTCGAAGGCCAGAACGCCCTTCTCAGCCTCCAGCAGGCAGAAGCGGTTGATGGCCAGCTGTAGCGCCTTCACCACCGGCGCAATGGCGAACCGTACCGTGTTC
>OGFN01000499.1_pt1 | contig 19826 bp, 14 predicted proteins | sample 1570921 | NCBI WGS metagenome assembly OGFN01 (sample SAMEA2581940, study PRJEB24529) | metagenome | biome: Human gut stool | place: China | collected 2011
CCTGTCCTCTCTCGATTCCAAAATCGAGCTTAACCGCCGTATAAATGATAATTTAATCAAATCAGTAGCATAATACAATGCATTGGATTCGAGAACATATAAATAAAATTCCAAGCTTTAGCAGCTTTGAGAGCCATATTGCAACGATCGAAGTAAGTGTTGATTCGAATCCAGCACTATGTATTGAAACATGTAAAAGCTTAATCGAAGGTATCTGTAAAACCATTCTGACTAATCAAGATATCAACTATACTGAATATGATAAATTTAATACAACAGTAAAAAGAACAATTGAATGTTTAATAACTCAAGATGAACCTTATAAAGAAGAATTAATCGAGCTTGGGAGAAGGATAGCTTCAGTTTCTCAAAAACTGGCAGAAATTAGGAATAATTCTGGTTTTGCCTCGCACGGGCAAGATATTAAACATATCCCAATAAATTCTACTCTGTCACTTCTAGCATATAAAATAACAGACGTTATTGGAGGTTATATTATGCATTACTATATAAATTACGCATCAAAAAGAGACTCTCGTATTCATTACGAAGATTGCCAATCATTCAACGAGTTATTTGATGATGAAAATCCATTAGAATTGGGGGGAGTTCTTCTATCTGCTTCTGAAGCATTATACAAGCAAGATTATCAAGCATATAAAGAAATATATTTTAGTTTTTTAGATAACCTGGAAAAAAAATAATATTATGGATATTTCAAAAGGAAGTATATACGAATTATTAAATGGTAAATATCAATTTGTAGTACCAGTCTATCAGAGAAAATATAGTTGGCTAAAAGATGTACAGTGCGACAGATTATGGAAAGATATCGTCAATATGGAAAAACAGTCAAAGCGACACCATTTTGTCGGTTCTATTGTTACGATATCCGATGTAAATGTCCCGATGGGAATACACAGATACCAAATAATTGATGGGCAACAACGAGTCACTACATTAACAATTCTAATGATAGCCTTACGTGATCATTTAAGAGAGGCATCAAGTGAAGAAGTTGATGAAGATACTCTCACTTATTATCTTTTAAAAAATGATCATCAAAAAGGTTATGACCGTTACAAACTTCTTCTGAATGACAATGATCGTGAAGTACTTATTAAACTTATAGATGTATGTCCGATTAATGAAGATACGCAGTCTAATATCCTCAATAATTACATTTACTTCAAAGAGAAAATTGCAGGAAATGAACTAACGCCAGCTCAAATATACAATTCTATCGCAAAGCTTCAAATTGTGAATATTACATTGAAACGCGAAGAAGGTGACGATCCACAACTTATCTTTGAAAGTCTAAACTCAACAGGTATGGATTTATCAGAATCAGACCTCATACGTAACTATATCCTTATGGGTATGACTAACGATGAACAGAAAGATATATATGTAAATTATTGGCAGCCTATGGAAAATGCTTTCCCCGTTGAAAAGCGTTCCGAATTAATGGATAAGTTCTTTCGTGATTATCTTACCATGAAATTAGCCTCTATTCCAAATAAAGAGCAAGTGTATGACAGTTTCAAATCTTATTGCATCAACACTGGCGTATCCAATAATACCAAAGAACTGGCAGAAGATTTATTTTTTTATGCACAATGTTATAATGAAATTTCTGCAAATACTTGTTCTGACCCAGAGTTACATGCTATCTTCATAGACATCCGCATAGTAAAAATGGAAGTTGCATATCCACTACTTCTTAAAGTGTATGGCGATTATAAGAATAATGTTATATCAAAAGCTGATTTTATTGCTATTCTGAGATTAACAGAGTCCTATGTTGTCCGACGTGCTGTTTGCGAAATACCAACAAGCTCATTGAATAAAACATTTGCTACAATGCGTAACAATATTAAAATCGATGATTATTTAAACTCAATTAAAGTTGCATTCCTTTCTTTGGAAACTTACAAACGTTTTCCAACCGATGAAGAATTTAAACGGAAACTCCAAATAAAAGATATATATACAATGAGAAGCATCAATTATATTCTTGTCAAACTGGAGAACTACAACAACAAAGAACCTATATCATTCACTGGATTCACCATTGAACACATAATGCCACAGAATGACAATCTAAAACCGGACTGGGTTAGTGCTTTAGGTGAAAATTGGAAAGAAGACCATAAGACTTACCTGCATCGCCTTGGAAATCTTACTCTCACTAAATATAATTCAGAAATGGGAGACCGCCCCTTCTCTGAAAAACTTTTAGTTCTAAAACAAAGTGCGACTCATACCTTAAATAAGTATGTAGTTGAACAAAATATTTGGAATATTGATACTATTGAAGAACGTACCAAACAACTTTGCGATTATTCTATTGATATATGGAAGTTTCCCGCAGTTTCACAGGAAATCATCTCTACTTATCTCAAACAATCAGAAGAGCCTACAACGAAATACAGTATAGATAACTATGATTTTTCTAATGTTTTCGTCAAGATGCTTTATACAAAACTTGATGAAGCCATCATGGCCTTAAATCCAAGTATAAAACGAGAGTTCAAGAAGTTATATATAGCATATAAATATAGAACGAATTTTGTCGACATCATTATCCAAAAAACAAGATTAAGATTAACTATAAATATGGATTTTGATGGAGTGAATGACCCATGTGGTATTTGCAGAAATGTTACAGACATAGGTCGTTGGGGAAATGGAGATGTCGAAATAAGCTTTGACTCTCTCAGTCTATTAAATCAAACTATAGATATCATAAAGCAATCACTAAATAAACAAATATAACTATGTCATTTACAGAAGATAACTACGAAAAAGCACTAATTACTCTTTATAAGAATTTAGGTTATCAATATCTATATGGTCCTGACATTGCGAGAGACTATTATACTGCTTTTTATGAAGAGCAATTAGTTAATAGCTTAGCAAAGATTAATCATACAAAGTCTCACTCTGCCATTGATGAAGCCATAATTAAATTAAAGAATATTGAGACTGGTAGTTTAGTGCAAAAGAACGAGCTTTTCATGGATTATCTTCAACACGGAATCGAGATATCTTATCACGACGGAGTTAAACAACATAACGATATAATTTATCTGATTGATTTCAACAATGTCTACCGTAATGACTTCCAAGTAATCAACCAGTGGACTTTCGTTGAGCATTCAGAGAAACGTGCTGATATTATTATTTTCGTTAATGGTCTACCGCTCACTATTATTGAATTAAAATCTCCGTCACGAGAGGAAACCGATGCTTCTGAGGCCTATCGCCAATTGCGCAATTACATGAAAGAAATACCCTCACTATTCATTTATAATGTTTTCTGCATTATGAGTGACATGGCATGTTCAAAAGCTGGCACAATCACAAGCAAAGAAGATCGTTATATGGAATGGAAAACCAAAGATGGAATATATAAAAGTGAAGAATTCATTGACTATGACGTATTTTTTGAAGGTATATTTATCAAAGAACGCTTCATTGATATTATCAAGAACTTCATTTGCTTCTCAAAAGATGAGTTAGGGGCTGCAAAGATACTGGCAGGTTATCATCAATATTTTGCTGTAAAAAAAGCTATTGAACGTACCCAAAAAGCCATACAAGGAAATGGAAAAATCGGTGTATTCTGGCATACGCAAGGTAGTGGAAAATCACTGTCAATGGTATTCTATGCCCACCTTTTACAGGAAGAACTGTTCCAACCTACCATTATAGTAATTACCGACCGCAATGATTTGGATGACCAACTTTATACTCAGTTCTCCAAATGCCGACAATTTCTTCGTCAAACGCCTGTACAAGCCAAAAGCCGGGAGGATTTAAAATCACTTTTATCCGGTCGCGAAGCTAATGGCATTATCTTTACTACAATGCAGAAATTTGAAGAATCGGAAGAAGCTCTCTCACTACGCAGAAATATCGTAGTCATGACTGACGAAGCCCATCGTAGTCAATATGGCTTTGAGGAAAAAGTAGATGAAAAGACTGGTAAGATTTCAATCGGAACAGCAAGAATTATCCATAATTCCCTGCCTAATGCTTCATTCATAGGATTTACCGGTACACCTATTTCCACTAAGGACCGTGATACTACCGAAGTATTCGGAGACTATATCGACATCTACGACATGACCCAAGCTGTAGCTGACGGTGCTACCTGTCCTGTATTCTATGAATCACGAGTGATCAATCTTAACCTTGATGAAGAAACGCTTAAGGCAATTGATGATGAATATGAATTACTTGCTTCAAAAGGAGCAACAGATGAACAGATTGAAAAAAGTAAAAAGAAAATGTCTCACCTTGAAGAAATACTCGGTGCGCCATCAACAATAGATTCCCTCTGCCAAGACATTTTGAAACATTACGAAGAAAATCGTCAGTTCGAACTAACTGGCAAAGCGATGATTGTCGCTTACTCCCGTCCAATCGCAATGAATATCTACCATAGATTGCTTGAACTGCGTCCGAATTGGGATGAAAAGATAAAAGTGGTTATGACGGGAAATAACAATGATCCGGAAGAATGGCATGACATTATTGGCAATAAACAATACAAAAAAGAACTTGCCAAGAAGTTCAAGGACAATGATAATCCTATGAAAATAGCTATTGTCGTAGATATGTGGCTCACTGGATTTGATGTTCCATCGTTAGCAACAATGTATGTTTACAAACCTATGAGAGGTCACAATCTTATGCAGGCAATAGCTCGTGTAAATCGTGTATTCAATGGTAAAGCCGGAGGGCTTGTGGTCGATTATATAGGTATTGCTAAAGCACTAAAAGAAGCGATGCGCGACTATACAGGCCGTGATCGAGATAATTTTGGTAATCCCAATATTAAAGAAACAGCATTTCTCAAATTTAAAGAGAAATTAGAAATCTGCCGTGATATATTTCATGGATATGATTATAGTGAATTCCAGAATGGAACAGACTACGACCGTGCACAACTCATTAAGGGTGGGGTAAACTTTATCATAGCGCCAGAAAGAAGCGAGAAGATGCAACATTTTCAAAAAGAAGCAATACTTTTACATAACTCTATTACTCTTTGTCGTAGCTTACTCAATGACAAACAGCGATTTGAGGTAGCATTTTTTGAAACAGTACGCACCTTATTATCAAGAATGACTAGTAAAGGTAAAGTGACAAAACAAGAAATTAATGCTCGCATCGGCGAGCTACTCAAACAAAGTGTTAAAAGTGACGGGGTAATAAATTTGTTCTCAGATGTAAAATCTGAATTCTCCTTATTTGATACAACTTTTCTGGATGAAATATCCAAAATGAAAGAAAAGAATATTGCCATTGAATTATTAAAGAAACTCTTAGCAGAAAAAGTAAAAATCTATCAGAAAACAAATCTGATTCAAGCTGAAAAGTTTTCTGATATGCTAAACCAATCATTATCAAATTATCTAAAAGGTTTACTGTCTAATGAAGAAGTTATTCAAGAGTTACTAAAACTTGCGACAGAAATTTCCCAATCAGAAATTGAAGGAAATGAATTGGGACTTACTGCCGAAGAAAAGTCTTTTTATGATGCTTTGACACAACCAAGAGCTGTACACGATTTCTACACCAATGAACAATTGATTGCAATGACTAAAGAATTAACAGAAGAGCTTCGTAAAAATCGTACTATTGATTGGCAAAAAAAAGAATCAGCAAGAGCAGGAATGAGAAAGATGATTAAACGGCTTCTGAAGAAGTATAAATATCCACCAGAAGAAGCGGCAAATGCTTTAGAAACTGTAATTCGCCAATGTGAGCAGTGGAGTGATAATTCATCGGAAGATTATTCGGCGAATAACAATGTCAGAATATATAATTTCCAAGAAAACTCATATTCTATTGCAGCTGAACCACAAGCTGAATATAATAAGTATCCAAAAGCATAAGCAGACTATAAAGATTTACTTAGGCATTAAGAAAGAATCGCACTATCAATAGACTTTGACAGAAATATTGAGGAACTTGGGGGAAAAGCCATCCCCCAAGCACCTCGTTCAGATAAACTCCCCCAACTCCTCCATCATCGCCGGACGACGTTTATACAAAACCCTGAATTCGTCCACCAATTGCTTCACAGCCTCCTTCCCTCCATTCAATTTCCGCATCCCCCGTAGCACCCGAGCTATATACTCATAATGACTCCGTCCCAAATTTTTCTCCGCATAAACGCGAAGATCATCCGTAAACAGAGAAAGTATTTCAGAGGAATGGGTGGCATTCAGATGGGAAGCATACTGCACAAGAGCGTCCAAACGCCTGTATTCCACGGTAGATAGAAAGCTGAATAATTTATCATACTCTTTTTCTTCTATATAAATCTCCGCTTTAGTATTTCCACTCCCCCAGTAATCAAAGAAGGTGGTTTCCTGCAACAATGTGCTCAAATACTCCTTCCAATCCGTGGAAGATATCAACGATTTAAGCTTATGGTAATAATCCAGACTTCCATTCGTATGAATAAATAATAATCGACACATCTCAATAACCTTGGTGATATCATGCACTTCTTCATAAATGGAAAGCAATTGTTCCCGCCACTCTCTTAATATACCATACTCGCCTGCCTTTTCAGCTATCACTATCCCCTCATTCAGCATACTGATAGCCTTCTCATAACATTTCCCATCCAGTAATTTTTCAGCTTCCCGTCTTCTTATTTCAGGTAAATACAAGAATTCAGAAAGCGTAGCTTCAGCCTCAACCGTCTTACCCAGCTCTTCCAATATTTCTACCTTCCGAAGTACTAATTTATAAAGTTCCCGGTGTTCTTTCCTCTCCTCTATAAGATGGTTTATACTTAACAAAGCCTCTTCCTTGGATTGTACCGAAAGCATAATCTGCTGCACCAGTTCATCCATGTCATAAAGTTCATATTCACGATATGTCGCCATTTTGGATATTTTGGTGGCTTCATTCAATATATTCTCCTTCAAGACCTGTGATGCACCCGAATGCTTAACTATTTCGAGCAATAAATCTCCGGCATCTTCACAACTGATTTCAAAATCAATGTCGTCATCATTATACAGAAAATCTTCTTCAATATAATTATTCCCTATAGAGCGAAGTATCTGGAGTGCAATTGTCGCCGCCTCTTCCAAATCCTGCCGTTGAAGCAACAGAGTTGCTTTAGCCAGATATCCATCTACTTTACCGGATACCTCATCCCAGTCAATCTCAGGCTCATAATACCGTCCTCGCTTGGGACCATTTTTATATGCAGAGTTAAAACACTTCTCAATCTCCATTTGATAGTCCACTGAGAGTTTGGCTACCGGTTTCTTCGGCAAAAACGTTTCAAGCAGCGCTGATTTAAAATCAGAATGTGAAGAAGCATATTTCAGAACAAAATCGGATAACTTATCCGGCTCTGCAAATAAGAGAATCTGCTCCACTTCTTCATCCATCACCATTTTAGCCGCATTCTTTTCCGGTATGCTTACTTGAAAATCAGCTTCTTTAGCTGACAAGAAACGGGCTACTTTATTTCGACTGTCACGAATTGCCAAAAGCGTAGCCACCACATGTTTACAAATGTTTCCATCATAAGGACAATCACACTCCCAAGCAATAATCTCATTCCCTTCCATCGATACAGTTACCTCATAATTCTCCGTACCGCAAACCGTTGCAATCCATTCTCCCGGAGATTCCTCTTCGATTTCTAACACAGCATCGGATTCATAATAGTCTTCACCACGCATCAAAATCTGAGGAAGAACATACTTTTCAAAGTTAGATATTGTTATCATAAAATATAGATTCTACTTATTCTTGTTATCAAAATCAGCTATCTCTCGTTATCCGATTATATACCCTTCTTGCTCATACCCCTTCCCATATCTATGAATCATCTCCACAAGAGGCAACAATCGTTCATCCATAATATCCATAAATTTATACCGGGCATATTGCACGTCATAAAGCCTACGATTACCATTCTTCAGCCGTTCCTCTACATCTGCCGGAATAAAAAACTCAGAACGTTCTCTCAGAAAAGCGTAAAACTCTCTCTGAAAAATGTCAATCCCTGCCAGGTCAAAGTCACCAAAATGGATATAGCGATTAGGAATCATCTGCAACCAAGTGCGCAAGTCTGTTGATTGAGGGTAACGGGACACAAAAAGAACTTTCAAGTCATCAAATAAATATTGCTGCCCACGAATCCGCTGAAAATTCTCTCCATTTTCCATTCCTACCACAACCACATCATCGGGAATTCGAAAGTGCTCATAATCTTCTATAAAAATAGAAGTACCCTGCACAGGATCAATCACTAACGGCTGCTCACGCAAAGTTGCCTCTATCGGACTATAACTATTCACGAGAAATCCCTTAAACCCACGAGTTTTCCGAACTTTAGAATTGCCTGCCATTGCCACCTGCTCCGCACGCGACACCGCTTCCCGACGAGACATCATCTCAATCCACTCCTCCAAACTCCCGTTTATGGCATAGCGTTGGGCCAGAAAAGTGCGACATCCTTCCACATCACATATCCGATAACTGCCACGCCTCCCATAAGAACTTTGCACCAAAACACCTTCTTCCAATAGTTCTTCTGCCAGTGATACGGGAAACGAGGAATACCCCACCGATTCACCGTTCAACATCCGCGCAACCTTACGCGCCGCAGCCACGGTCATAACATATTCTTTCCCTTTTCTCATGCCTTACTATATTTTAACAAAGGCACCACCTGCGTATTAGAATGCCCATCTTTATTCAATAAATAAGTATATTTATAATCCTCCACATTATATGTAGTGGGCGAACTGTTCACTAACAGGATATTCCGACAATTGGCAAAGTCCAAAATTCCCTTCACGTTGTTGGGATGCAATTTGCCTATCTCATCCATCATGCAATGTATCTTGAAGTCACCAAATTTACGGGACGCCTTTTCTTTGAACACATTGATAAGCATAATATTTACCATAGCCTTCACCAGAATATCCGTTCCATCAGAACCCACGTTGGCAATCTTTTCCACCCATCCCGTATCATTATCATTTTCCTTGACCCGAAACTCCAATTTGAAAGTATCCGACAAAGCCAATTGTTTTCTGCCCGGATCGTCCAATAAATGTTTCATGAACGACAACAGATAACGTACCGCTGTCGCATTGACGTCTTCACGGGAAGCCTGCGAAAATAAATCCGCTTCTCCCATATTATGTTGGTTCTCATCACTGAATTTTTTTATCTCCAGTAACAACTGCATCAGTTTGTCACTGCTCGGCAAGGGGCGGAGGGATATTTCCTTTATCACTCCGGCAAAGTTCCGTTCTATAAAATCATCGTTGATATCACCAATGGTTTTACGAATCTCACTCTCATTTCGGGTCAAGTCTCCCACCTCCTTCGATATACGCCGGATAATATCAGTGTATCGTCCACTGATATGCTTCTGATAATCAGAAATTTATCATTATCTACAAACTCGCATAAGTTCGAAGCAAAGTCATAGTAATCCTGTTCGCCAATCAGTTCAGTACGGAAATGAAATGTATTCTTCGCAGAAAAATAACCTTTGAATTGCATCACGGCTTTCTTGAAATCTTCCGTCTTTCTGATAAAAGAGACTATGAGCGACTTAAGTTCCTTCACAAGAGTATCACAGTTTTTCCTGGTAGGCTTCTCTCCCACTTCCATCGCTCCGGCCGGACAAAAAGTTTCGTCATTCAAAAAGGCATCTGCTTCCGCTAATCCGCTTTCTAATATATGCAATTCCAGCTTCAGCTTTTCCAAAGCACTATTTATTTCTTTCAGCCCGTTTTGTTGTTTCTCCCGTCTCAGTGCAAACCGCTCGTCCAAAGCCGAAAGTTTGGCCTCATATTCTTTCTTCCGGCTACGCATGGCAGGTTCTTTATCAAAGAGTTCTTGCTTATCCTTTTCATAATAAGCCACCTGATTGCGATGCTCGCTGATATACCTCAATTCTTCCTTGATCTCTGCCAACCTCTCATCATATTTACGAATGGTTGCCACATCAGCTCCCTTGCCATTCAGTTCAGCATCCTGTGCTTGCCGGAGTTCTCTCTTCTGCTCTTCAATCAATTGCTTATGACGATTCATCTCCTGCCGAACTTCGTCAACATAATGGTCCAGTTCAAGCTGAAGCTCTGTCTTGGCATCTTTATAGTTCTTCTGACAAGCCTTCAACTGTTTCTCACGCTCAGACAGATATTTCTTTTTCTCTTCATCCGCCAGATAGAAACGATGAGCAATCTCATTCAGACCAGCCTGAAATTCTTCCATCCGTACTCTTTTCCACTCTTCTTCTTTCGTTTTCCAAGTGGCATGATCCGCTTGCAGATTCTTTAGCTTATAAGGAATTTGCCCTCGCTCAGCTTCCATCAGATGTTGTTGCTCGGCCATTTCCCTGATTTGTTTGGAGTACTTCTTCTCCAAGAGATTTATATTTTCATTCAATTCCTCGGCCAATCGTGTCAGTCGGTTGCAATGTTCTTGATAAACGATCTGCTTCGCTGCCCGTTCCTGTTTCATCTCTTCGGGAGTACGGATGCTTCGTTCAATGGCCGACAAGTTCAATGAAACACCGAATAAAGTCCCGGCATCATCCGTTAAACGGGGATTCAATTCATGATTGTACAACACCGACTCTTCGTCCGCCACCTTGCCTATCGTTTCTCGCCAACCGGGATTGTGCTGTTCCAGCCAATCGCAAAAAGAACCCTCCCGCTTCTCTATCAATGCATCCAATGCCTGCAACTGTCCTTCAACATCCGCCTTTTCCCTACGCACTGCATCCATGCTTCTCTGAGCCGCCATCTCCAACTCTTTGCGTTTTAACTCACATTCATTCCTCCGTTGACCGATGTCCATTTGCTGCCGGCGTATTTGCAAATCCAGTTCCTTATCCCTTCTGCGCAATTCATCAATGCCAGCTTCACAATCTGAAATTTCTTTCTTATAGTGTTCTTCATGAAGCATTTTCTGCTGCTTCAATTTCATCTGCATCTCCTCGCCACGCAGTTGTGCCAATCGTTGCTCCACCGTTTGCAGCTTTTCCTCAGACGCCGCCCGCACTTTATCCTCTTCAGCGCGAGATTGTGCCATAGCTTTCTCCTGACGTTCGGCAACAGATGATCTTTTTTCGAGAATCTGAGTCTGCTTATTATTTTCGAACAAACTCAAATCGGCATCCAGATTCTTAAACAACGAACTGTATTTGGACAGCACATCCTGATAGGCCCGTGTCAGTTCTTCCTTCATGGTCGAGATGCGTGCCAATTCTCCGTTTTGTAATCCCTCCTGTGCCACCCGCTTTATTATTTCCTCTATGTTGATTTGTTCATAATGGAGTCGTTTTTCATGCACCTGCTTCAACAACGTCTCAATGCCACCTTTGCCACTAACAAGAGTATCTCTTTCCTTATTATATTTCTCTCTCAATTCATCAATCAGCCGGATAGACCGCTCACGCTCAACCTCCGTTTTATTTATCTTCTCTCTGATATGAGGGATTTCCTGCAACGCCTGTTTCTCAGCATAGTTCAACTCGGCACGTTCCTCATCTATTTGTTTGTGGGAATAAATCAGGTCACGATACGAATTTATCACTTTATCCGCTATCTTCCGCACGGGAATCTCGCCATTCTTGTTTTTGGTAAACCAGAGCATCACGTCATTATACTCCTGCTCAAACTCTTTTATCTGGCTTCGATAAAAACTCAAGTCAACAAAAACCTCTTCATCGGTCATGGAACGGATAATGGTATCTTTTATAAAATCGGCATCCAGCTTAGAGTTGAGGAAGACGTTCTGTATGGTACGCGGAATATTCTGGTACTTGGCACTTTCCACGATGGCGAATTTCCGGTAAGGAGTCATGTCCTGCTTACGGTTGTTGCCGAAGATAATGTCACGATACATCTCGTAGACGGTGATTTGCGAGGTAATCTGGCGTTTTCCACCGATACGTTCGCGGATACGCCCCCACTCCGGATACACCTCATTATGTTCATTGATGAACCAATCCCTCTCAAACGAAGCATCTACAAAACGGAAAGCCACTCTCCCCTGCGATTTGGCAGCCACTACACAGTAGGCTCCATTCTCACGCATCACCTCATAGATGATGTAAGAATTGGAGTATGGGAAGTAGAATGCATCAAAACTCTTCTTCTCCTTGGGAATGCCGAGCTTAAGTTTATCGGCATTGTAGAAAAACAACAAAGCACGGAGCAACGTACTCTTCCCCACTCCCTGCGTACCAATGAAATGTACATTACCATCCAGTTTCACCTCTGCATAAGGAATATGGGCACTGTTCAGAAAAATAATCTTATTCAGGTATCTCATCTTGCACCTCCTCCGATATAGTGATACAGTCAATCAATTCTTCCATGTAATGGAAAGCTGTCAGCACTTTGTATGTCCCGTCCACTTCATTTTCTTTTTCTATAAACCCCATCTTTTCCAGTTCATTAATCAGTTTAGCCACTACTTCCTCATGCTTCTTTTTGTCGGAGAACAGTTTGGAAGCTTTCTCCTTCAACTCCATATCACAACCGATCTGAATTTCAATATCAGCCGCACGAAACAGGAATCCGGGACCGAAAGCCGAATGATAGGTTTTCAAGAAACTCATATAATCAATCCATTTCAAGGCAGCCTCCAATTTGCGCTCCAAATCCACTTTCGCCTCTTTGCGCGTAAAATGATAGTAACCGTCTCCCCCTTCCAGATAAAGTCCGATTCCCTGATAATATTCATAATAATCGGGTAAGTCCTCTTCAATAGCATCATAATAACGCTTCACCTGAGTGGAAATACTGTTCGAGGAAATAAACCCTCCTTTACTAAGTATATTGAAAATCTCTTCGGTATATTTCATATTCAAAAAGTTTTATTTGGCGTAAATCAAAGGATATTCCACATTGCCCGAGCACTCATAGCTTTCCGTAAAATTGAGTTCATCAGCATATTGGGAAGCCAACTGACAAAAATAAATCAGTTTATCTCCGCGAGGTACTTCCTTGCGAAAGCGATAGTTCATCACGAAACCAAACAGATGCATCCCGGAGGCCATAAAAGCGTTGTACACTTCCCGCAGGTTTATCGCGTCAATCTGTTGCGACTGATTATCCAGATACCCTCCGGGGATCGCTTCAGCCAGATTTTTCGGACCATGCTTCCTGTTCTTTTGCTGTGCTGCCAACTTCCTGACGGCTTGAAAAGCCTCATCCGAAGTTCGCAGATAATCTATCGACAACTTTATGCGGTAGTTCGTCTGAGGTTCCATCCATAACGGATGACGTTGCGAAACAACTTGCCGGATAGTCGTGTTCTCTTCCAACAGGAACTGGTCTTTCAGATACTTCAGTTTCCTTATCTTTTCAAAGATACGATTCTGATAGTCTATTAGATTCAGATAATGAACAATCTGCCGGTGAATTTCGAGCAAGTTATGATAAGAATCGTTTAATTGCAGCTTGACGTCGCTCACCACATTCCGCATTTGCACATCCATGGCTACGCGGAAAAAGACTGGTTGCTGGTTATCAATCAGCTCCTCACTTTTAGTTATCAGCAAAGAAATGTTCTTAAGTTTTTCACTTAATCTCATCAACTTCGCTTTTTTTATTTGGTAGTTGGGTTCGTTCTTGTAAGTATTATCCATGTTCCTTTTCAGATCCATTACATTGCGGACAGTGGTAAGGGCAATGTTTTTCAGGCAGCGTTTCACTTCGCGTTGATAATTATACTTGCGCTTTTCATTACTTTCTTTCAGGTAATAATCTATATTTTCATTGAGGCGGGTAAGATAGTCCTGTACAAAAGACACGTTGATTTCTTCATTCACTTCCAACACGTCTTCAAAGAACTTCAGATAGAGATCTTCCATTTCAAGAAAGTCACCCGTGTCACGTATTACACCGTAGTCGATCAGATAACGGATACGCTCTTCTTTATACTCTGTCATCTCAAGCGCATAATCATAACGAAACGAAAGCGACTTTCGCTTGGCAAACATTTCTTTCAGTAGTTCTTTCTCGCGTTCAAGGCTCTTCACTAATTCTTCTATGGAACGAAAAGTACTCATAGTCCTTACATTTTATTTCCCGTAAAAATAGACTATATCCTCCGATTCCACAATATTCTAAGGAACTTTTGTTCAAGAAAGCCACTTCACGAGCTACAAGTGCCTTTCGGAACATAGCGCAGCCACTTGTAGCTTGTAGCTCGTAGCTCGTAGCTTGTGTAGCTTGTAGCTGAATAACTCCTCTTATTCTTAATTGCAGCATCTGTTTGCCAACTTTGCAGATGCGAAAACTGTTGTGGACTTTTATATGCAATGGTGCGTGTAACTAAAATAACACGAAGCTTATGAGTACAGAAAATGAAGAAAAGGATGTGGGCGCAACGATGGAACTGTCGCCCTACATGCTTGCAGTGATTGAACAGTTGAAATGCGAACAGAAGTATGCCGCCGCGCATGGCTACTTGTGCGCACTTCATTCGTTTCAGGACTTTGCCGGCGGCAGGGAAGTGCCTTTGCCGATGAATGAAGTCTTCCGTCCCGAGCGCCTGAAAGCCTACGAGGAATGGCTGATGCAGAAGAAGGCGCGCCCGCTGAAGCCGAACAGCGTGACCTGCTACATGAGTTCGCTGCGTGCGGTGTACAATCGCTGGATGCCTGCCGGTACTCCGGGACATGATGCAAAGATGTTTGCTGACGTGCATACCCGCGTGGTTTCGCAGACCAAACGGGCGTTGCGGGGATGGCAGATGGAGAAGGTGCTGGCGGGCGGGCGAACTGGAAATCCGATTGCAAAACCTGCCGACCGCTTGCACATTACCGGACAGGCTGCCCTCGATTATTTCCGCCTGATGTTCCTTTGCCGGGGCATGCCTTTCATCGACCTTGCCCACTTGCGCAAGCGCGACTTGCAAGGCCGATACCTCGTCTACCTGCGTCATAAGACCCGATGCCCGATGCGGGTGGAGTTGTGTCCCGAAGCGTTGCGCCTGCTGCGCAAGTACGGAAAGGAGAATCCGGATTCCCCCTACCTGCTCCCCATTCTGGATGCGGACACGTCCGGTGGTTGGGGACTGTATAAGGACTATCAGGATGCCTTGCGACTGTTCAACCGTGATTTGGCACGGGCGATGGAGTTTCTGCTGCCCGGCGTACGGGTCAGCTCGTATACGGCACGCCACACCTGGGCAACGCTGGCTTATCACATGGGGCTGCCTCTGGGAGTCATCAGCCAGTCGCTGGGACACGCTTCCATACGGGTGACGGAAACCTATCTGAAGCCTTTTGAGAACGAACGGCTCGATAAAGCGAATAAACAACTGATTGCAACTGTGAAGAAAGGCAAATGGAAGAAATTTGCTAATAACAACATACTGTAAGGCACGATTTTAGCAAGAAGTTACTTACCAAGTAACGGCGGTAATCGCCTACAAAGGTGCACTTATTTTCACAAACAGTCAAGCAAACCTTAAGAAAAGTTGAAATGAAATTTGTACGATACACTATAATAACACTCTGAAATAAGAAAAACACATATTATCCTCCTATTTCTACTGCGGCAGGCATATGAAATGCAGCTCCCACTTTTTGTCCTGAAAGCGGAATGACTACTTCTTGTACTTTCTTTATCCTGAAAAGTATCTTTTAGTCTAAACGGTGCGCCCTGGAAACGCTTTTCCGGGCTGCATCGGATAGTAGTGCGCCGTTACTTGGTAAGTAACTTCCCATCATGCGGCATGCATCCCCAATTATAAACATATAAATTTACAGAATTATGAAACACAAGGAAAACTACGTATCACCGCAGATTGAAGTGATACCTATGGAGACAGAAGGTGTGATAGCCGGCAGCGGCAATTTGCCCGGTGTGGGCGATGGAGGCGGTGGCTACCGCTCTGCAGGAACTTACCGTAGCGGTTCTACTCGCGGCTATAACGGCGTCGCCGTTAGCGATCTTGAAGACATGATAAACAACATCCTTACCATAGAACAATAATGAAAACGATGAAACAGATTTATGTAGCCCTGACGCTTGCACTGGCTGTTGTCGCCTCAGGCTGCAGCACCGACGACTTGTCGGACACAGTCCGCACTCTCCCCGACAAACCAGCCGAAAAGATGACCATACACGCCACCACCGGACAACAGTCCGGCACCCGCGTAGCGTATGAAGACGGTGCGGCGGGCATGAACGGCAAACTAACCTGGCAGAAGGGCGACCGCCTGACCGTGGTGCGGATGAACGGCAGCGACTACGTGGCTTATGCCGACGACTATGAATATGGAGGTACGGAAGGAGCCACTTCCGGTCCTTTCACGGGAACAGCAATTACCGATGCCGGTAACAGCTGGACGATTTACTACCCCCATACCGTAGTGGTGAGCACCTATTACGACACCGTCACCCTCCCCATGACTGGACAGACGCAGACGGCGGACGGCAACACCGACCACCTCAGGAACTATCTGCTGCTGTCGTCCACGGGTATCAAGGATCTTGATGCCGGTTTCGACCTGGAGATGCAGAACAGCATCATGAAGTTCGAGTTCAGCAATGTGCCTGCCGAAGTGGGCGAACTCACACGCCTGGTGTGGGCGGCTGAGACGGAGACGGACTCCCACATCCGTTGCACCCACTACCTCATGCTGAACTTTGCTCCGGGAGCGGTGACCTTCGATACCGACAAGCACACGCTGACTGCTTACCTCGCCTTTATGCCCGAAGAAATGAAGGTGAAAACAGGAGGAAAGTTCACCGTGATGCTGATGGGAGACAAGACTTACCTGGCAGAAACAACAATAGACGGAGGAAAGACTTATGCTGCGGGAATGAGGTATACGGCAGTGGTAGACGGAACCTCGATGAAATGGGAAGAGAAAGCGGTGATGATATTCACCGTCCGCCCCGTAGGCGACCAATTTAATATTCCATTTCCTGAAAGCGGCACTACTCCTGCTGAACTTACCGTAGACTGGGGAGACGGCACTACTCCTACGACGGTGGCATCGGGTACTGCTCTTTCTTCAAAAGATGCCTTTTGCCATAGCTACCCGCTAACATACGTAAACTATAATATTATCATCACATCCGGTCAGACGGACAAGACGTTGCAACAGATACCACCTTTTGGCTATAGTAATAGAAGAGATTCTCGTGAGAAGCTGGTCAGCATTGACACCCCGTTGCTGAACACGGCGGAGACAGACTTCGGGAGTTGTTTTAGTTATTACGCACTGCGAAGCATTCCTGAAGACTTGTTCGCTAATAACCCGCAGGCAACGAACTTCAGCTACTGTTTCTGCTCCTGCACTTCACTGCGAAGCATTCCTGAAGGCTTGTTCGCTCATAACCCACAGGCAACGAACTTCAGCTACTGCTTCTCCGAGACTCGCCTGCAAAGCATTCCTGAAGACTTGTTCGCCAATAACCCGCAGGCAACGGACTTCAGCTACTGTTTCTCCTCCTGCACTTCACTGCAAAGCGTTCCTGAAGGCTTGTTCGCTAATAACCCGCAGGCAACGAACTTTAGAGACTGTTTCAGCAAGACTCTCCTGCAAAGCGTTCCTGAAGGTCTGTTTGCCAATAATCCGCAGGCAACGGACTTTTGGGGCTGCTTTTCCGGGACTTCACTGCAAAGCGTTCCTGAAGGCTTGTTTGCTCATAACCCGCAGGCAACGGACTTTTACCACTGCTTCTCCGGCACTTCACTGCAAAGCGTTCCTGAAGGCTTGTTCGCCCATAATCCGCAGGCAACGAGCTTCAGCTACTGTTTCAACCAGACTCCCCTGCAAAGCGTTCCTGAAGGTCTGTTCGCCAATAATCCGCAGGCAACGAGCTTCAGCTACTGTTTCAACCATACTCCCTTGCAAAGTATTCCTGGAGGCTTGTTCGCCCATAATCCGCAGGCAACGAACTTTTGGTGCTGCTTCGAGGGCTGCACTTCACTGCAAAGCGTTCCTGAAGGCTTGTTCACTAATAACACACAGGTAACGAACTTCAAGGAGTGTTTCAAGGACTGCACTTCACTGGAAAGCGTTCCGACAGGCTTGTTCGCTAATAGCCCACAAGTAAAGGATTTCTCCGGCTGCTTCTCCGGCTGCACTGCACTGCAAAGTCTTCCGTCAGGATTGTTCGCCAGTACGGTGGCAACGGACTTCAATTGTTTCTATAGGTGCACCTCACTGCGTAGCATTCCGGCTGATTTGCTTGCTAAGCTCCCGGCGGTAACGAATCTCTCCAGCTGCTTCTCCGGCTGTACTGCACTGCGCTCCGTTCCGGCAGGATTATTCGACAAAAATACACGGATAACGAGCTTCCGGAGATGCTTCGCCGACTGTACTGCACTGAATAGTATTCCGAATAAACTGTTCGATAATAACACGAGTGTAACGGACTTCACCGGCTGCTTCGAGGGCAGCTCTATGGCTGTCATCCCGAAGGGGGTGTTCGACAATAACAAGTGGGTGGAGTCTTTCGAAAACTGTTTCAAGGACTGCCTTCCACTACGAGCCGTTCCGACTGGACTGTTCGATAAGAATACACGGGCAACGAACTTCCGGAGATGCTTTTCCGGCTGTCTGTATCTTGGGATGAATGAAGCAATATTCAGTGCTACCAAAGACTACAAACAACGCTTCCCCAATACCAATAAAAAGATGGATTTCAGAGAATGCTTCAAGGGTGCAGGAAGCGCTTATGTTCTACCGGATATGATGGCCTTCACTGGCTCTGCTCCAGATTTATGGAACTATGATTTTGGCCGTGCGGGATATAGTTCTACTGATTGTTTTGCCAATGTCAGTTTTTATCTCAACAATTATTCTATCATCCCCTCCGCATGGGGAGGTGTTAAAGAATAATTACCTCTTTTATTCGTGCAGGTATTTCCTGTTGCTTCCCCTTGAAACTGCGTGCGCACGGAGCAAAAAATGCGTGCGCACGCAGTTGAAAATGGGAGCGCACGCAGTTTAAACGCGAAGCGCATGCAGTTTTTGCTCCGTGCCCAGAACTGAAAAACCGCGCCACAGGGCCTTCCGGAGCCACCCCGGAAAATCCCTTTCCCAGACCGACGCATCATTTAATAAAAACTATAACGATATGCCAAAATTTAGATTTGTAAGAAAAAAGAACCTTCAGAAGAAGGACGACCCGGGCAAGTGGTACGCTTCGCCCACAGTAACGAACCGCCTGAACACCGGCACCGTCTGCCGCGTGGTGACCCGCAACACCACCACTGCGCCCACGGAGCTGGAATCGGGCTTCAACCTGGTGTGCGACGGCATCCCCCTGCAATTGCAGTTGGGCAACAGCGTGCAACTGGGCAAGCTGGGAACCCTGCGCCTCAGCTTCGGCAGCGTGGGTGTGGAGGATGTGGACCAGTTTAATGCCGCCACCATGATAAAGAACGTTAAGGTAATCTTCACCCCCTCCAAAGAACTGATGTCCGCCATCAAGGACGGACTCTCGTTCGAGAATGTAGGTGTGGTGGACAATGGTTTCACTTATGCCAGCACCCGCGCTTATAAAGAAGCGAAAGGGCAGGGCGGCGGAAGCGGCTCCGGTTCCGGTGGCGATGGTGGCATTGAGGAAAATCCGTTGGGATAGAGATCGACGGCTTTGTAAAATCAAAAGAGAGGCGTCCGGCGGTTGGTGGCAACGGCGGACGCCTCTCGGATTATAATGAATAGTATCTTGCTATTTATGCGAATCAGGAGTTGATTTTAACTCCTTCCTATACGGTTATGATGCACCACAGATTACACAGATTTACACAGATAAGGAAAGATATCTCTG
>OGFN01000507.1_pt1 | contig 19590 bp, 17 predicted proteins | sample 1570921 | NCBI WGS metagenome assembly OGFN01 (sample SAMEA2581940, study PRJEB24529) | metagenome | biome: Human gut stool | place: China | collected 2011
ATTAGAATTACCTATCAGGTACCTACAAAATTATAAAATAATTTGAGAATCACGCATTTTATGTACATTTTTCTATCGCAAACACACAAAAAAAGTCATCCCACATGGAATGACTTTTTCCTGTATACAATTCTCTTAGAATTCAGCATTACGCGGTGTACGCGGGAACGGTATCACGTCGCGGATATTGGCCATGCCCGTTACAAACAACAGCAGACGTTCAAAGCCTAATCCGAATCCAGAATGAGGACATGAACCGTACTTACGGGTATCCAGATACCACCACATATCCTTCATCGGGATATTCAGTTCCTGAATACGAGTCAGCAGTTTGTCATAATCTGCTTCACGCTCTGAACCTCCGATAATTTCGCCAATCTTCGGGAACAGCACATCCATAGCACGTACAGTCTTGCCATCTTCGTTCTGTTTCATATAGAACGCCTTGATTTCTTTCGGATAATCGGTCAAGATAACCGGACGTTTGAAGTGCTCTTCCACCAGGAAGCGTTCGTGTTCTGAAGCCAAATCCACGCCCCAGTAAACCGGGAATTCAAACTTATGTCCATTAGCTACTGCTTCTTCCAGAATCTTGATACCTTCTGTATAAGGCAGACGTACAAATGATTCCTTCAATACCCCCTGCAGACGTTCAATCAAGCCCTTATCAAACATATCGTTCAAGAACTTCACATCGTCATAACAGTTGTCCAATGCCCACTGTACACAGTATTTGATGAATTCTTCTGCCAAATCCATGTTGTCATTGATGTCATTGAAAGCTACTTCCGGTTCAATCATCCAGAACTCAGCCAAATGACGCGGTGTATTTGAATTTTCCGCACGGAATGTCGGTCCGAATGTATAAATTGCTCCCAAAGCAGTAGCAGCCAATTCACCTTCCAACTGTCCGGAAACTGTCAGACTTGCCTGCTTTCCGAAGAAGTCATTATCATAAATAATAGAACCGTTTTCATCTTTCTTCAAATCATAGAGGTTCATGGTCGTAACCTGGAACATCTGTCCGGCACCTTCACAGTCTGATGCTGTAATCAGAGGAGTGTGGAAATAGAAGAAACCTCTTTCATGGAAGAACTTATGAATCGCAATAGCCATGTTATGACGGATACGGAACACTGCACCAAACGTATTCGTACGAGGACGCAAGTGAGCAATCTCACGCAAGAACTCCATTGAATGTCCTTTTTTCTGCAATGGATAAGTATTGTCACAAGTACCCAATACTTCAATCTCACGTGCCTGAATTTCTGCTGCCTGTCCGGAGCCTACCGATTTTACCAGTTCTCCATTCACGCTCAGACATGCACCCGTTGTAATCAACTTCAGCAACTCTTCATCAAAATTAGCTAAGTCGACTACAATCTGCACATTATTTATAGTAGAACCATCATTCAATGCAATAAAGTTTACCTGTTTGCTACCACGGCGAGTACGCACCCAACCTTTCACATTGACCATCGCGCCAAAATCTTCACGCTTCAGCAGGTCAACAATTTTTGTTCTACGAATTGTTTCCATTTTGATTCTATGTTTTATCAATTAATCTAAAAACACAAGGATGCTCCGTTTCCGTGTATCCCTGTGTTCTGCTATATTTATCATTATTCAAAAGATCCCATACGAAGCATGGCTACTTCCTGTTCTGTGAGGTAACGCCAGTCACCGCGACGCAATCCCTTCTTAGTCAATCCCGCAAAGTACACACGGTCCAGCTTAATCACACGATAGCCCAGCGATTCGAAAATACGACGTACGATACGGTTCTTTCCAGAGTGAATTTCAATACCCACCTGCGACTTGTCTGTATCCGACGCGTAGCTGATAGCATCAGCATGGATTTCACCATCATCCAGTGTAATACCCTGTACAATCTGATCCAAGTCTGCCTTTGTCACATTCTTGTCGCAGTATACATGATAAATTTTCTTCTTCAAGAACTTAGGATGAGTCAGTTTCGATGCCAAGTCACCGTCATTTGTCAACAGCAGTACACCTGTGGTATTACGGTCCAGACGTCCTACCGGATAGATACGCTCCTTGCAAGCACCTTTCACGAAATCCATCACCGTCTTACGTTCCTGCGGGTCATCCGAAGTCGTTACGCAATCTTTCGGTTTATTAAGCAGTACATATACCTTACGCTCAATATTTACCGGCTGATCGTGGAACTTCACCTCATCCGAACGCTTCACCTTTGTACCCAGTTCCGTTACGATTTCACCATTTACAGATACTACTCCTGCAGTGATAAACTCATCCGCTTCACGACGAGAGCAGATACCTGCATTCGCAAGGAGCTTGTTCAAACGAATCGGCTCATCCGGATCAGTCAGCAGTTCTTTGTACTCGATCTGCTTCTTCATACTATATTTTGCATTCGGGTTGTAGTCGGCAGTACGCGGACGGTAACCTCCCTGTGGACGACCATATCCACCCTGCTGTCCGCCATTGTTGTTAAAACGAGGACGATACGGACGCTGTTCTCCACCCTGTTGTGCATTATTAAAGCGCGGGCGATATGAACGCTGTTCTCCTCCTTCCTGGTTGTTGTTGAAACGAGGAGTGTATGCACGCTGCGGACGTCCACCATTATTGTTGTTGAAACGAGGATTGTAAGAAGAACGCTGCTCTCCTCCTTCATTATTGTAGGAGCGGTTTCCGTATGAACGCTGCGGGCGATTACCGTAACCACCTCTCTGCGGACGGTCCTCTCCATTATTAAAGCGAGGATTATAAGAAGAACGATAACCTTCTCCCCCTTCTCTATTGTTGTTATACGGACGGCGACCGTAGCTGTTGCTTTTCTCGCCTCTACCATATTTGTTATATCCTTCTCTGTTGTAAGACTTGTAACCATCGCGGCCAGACTGGCTGTTTTCGCCATCTTGTCTGAATTCTTTTTCTGCCATAATTTTTTTGTTTAATGCTAATATTAATACTCAACACCCTCTCGGGCGATATTTATTTTTTAAAGTTAGACTCCAGTATAGTTGTGCGGAGTAATCGCACGCAATTCCTTTTTAATATCCTCGCTGACGTTCAGTGTTTCAATAAAATCTTTGATTGAAGCTTCTGTAATAGCCTGGTTCGTACGAGTCAGCGCTTTCAACGCTTCATACGGATGCGGATAAGCTTCACGGCGCAAAATCGTCTGAATAGCTTCAGCCACTACGCTCCAGCAATTATCGAGATCTTCATAGATTTTATGTTCATTCAACAGCAATTTTCCAAGACCTTTCAGTGAGCTCTGGATGGCAATCACCGTATGTCCGAAAGGAACACCGATATTACGCAACACTGTAGAGTCCGTCAAGTCACGCTGCAAACGAGAGACCGGCAGCTTGGAAGAAAGATGTTCCAATATTGCATTGGCCATTCCCAAGTTACCTTCTGCATTTTCAAAGTCAATCGGGTTCACCTTATGCGGCATGGCACTTGAGCCGACCTCACCCGCTTTGATTTTCTGCTTGAAATACTCCATGGAAATATACTGCCAGAAGTCACGGTTCATGTCAATCATGATGGTATTGATACGCTTCATTGCATCGAAGATGGCACCCAGTCCGTCGTAATTTGAAATCTGTGTAGTATATTCTTCACGTTCCAAACCTAATTTTTCAGCAACGAACTTATTACCGAAAGCCTTCCAGTCAAAATCCGGATAAGCCACGTGATGTGCATTGTAATTTCCGGTTGCTCCACCAAATTTCGCAGTCAACGGACAAGCCTTCAATACAGCCAGCTGACGGTTCAGACGATAAGCAAAAACCATGATTTCCTTGCCCAGACGAGTAGGAGAAGCAGGCTGCCCGTGAGTCTTTGCCAGCATCGGAATATTTTTCCATTCTTCTGCGTAGGCAGTCAACTGGTCAATCAGTTTCTGGATCTGCGGATAATAGACTTCTTCCAACGCATCCTTGATAGACAAAGGAACTGAAGTGTTATTGATATCCTGTGAAGTCAGTCCGAAGTGAATGAACTCTTTATAAGGTTCCAGTCCACCCAGTTTATCAAACTGTTCCTTGATGAAATACTCAACAGCTTTCACATCGTGATTTGTCACACTTTCAATTTCCTTGATACGTGCAGCATCTCCTTCAGAGAAATTACGGTAGATATCACGAAGAGACTCAAAACGAGTCATATCAAATGACGCCAGCTGCGGCAAAGGCAATTCACACAAAGTGATGAAATATTCAATTTCCACCCGCACACGATACTTCATGAGCGCATATTCTGAAAAATAAGCAGCCAAAGTTCCTGCTTTGCTTCTGTAGCGACCGTCAATCGGTGATACAGCCGTGAGTAAATCAAGTTCCATCATTATCGTAAAGTTTTTTGGTATCTAAATTCTAAAGTTTCATTTGAATTCGCGAAATTAATGCTTTTTCCTGAGTTATCAGGGCATAGTCCTTAAACTTTAGTATTTATTTTATAATTAGGTTATTCACTCAGCAATTTTACAGCATCGACATACTGTGCGATACCCACTGCCACGCTCTTTGCTGCTTTCATAGCCATCACTACCGTTTGCGGACGATGCACCACATCACCTCCGGCAAATACTCCTTTACGGCTTGTCATACCGAAAGGACGTTCTTTCACCAGTACATACCCGTTATCATCGGTTTCTATGCCTTCCGTAGTCGACACAATCCGACTGGCCGGACGTGAACCCACAGCCAGGCAAATGCGATCGAAAGCATACTCCTTGACTCCCTCTGGTGTATTGGCACGTAGTCCGACAACCTTCCCGTCTTCATCTCCAAGGAATTCAGTCGTGGAAGTCTGCCATAAGAATTTCACTCCTTCCTGCAAGGCAGCCTGGTATTCTGCCTGTATAGCGGGCATATCGGCTTCCGTACGTCGATACACAATGGTCACACTGGCCGCTCCCATACGTACGGCCGTACGGGCCGCATCCATGGCTACATTTCCGCATCCCATCACTGCCACGTGCTCTCCTTCGATAACCGGCACCTTATCACGGCCAACAGTGCCTTCATTATAGATATTGGCCATATGCAACAGATAAGTCGCCTGAATCACTCCACGCAATCCGGCCCCCGGAATATCCAATGATTTGGGCAGAGCCGTACCTGAACCAATAAAAATAGCATCGTATCCCTGCGCAAAAATATCATCGATGTTCAGCTGCTTTCCTACCACACAGTTCAACAGAAAAGTCACCCCCAGTGCTTCAATCTTCTCAATTTCCTGACGAACCACCTGTTTAGGAAGACGATATTCCGGAATGCCGTACATCAACACCCCACCGGGTTCTGCCTGACTCTCAAAAATTGTCACGTTAAACCCCTGACGAGCCAAGTCTCCGGCTACGGTCAGTCCGGCAGGTCCCGAACCAATCACGGCAACCTTTCCCCGTGTCTTCTGAGGTAGTTTTTCGCGAATCAGTTTCATTTCCGTATCAAAATCGGCCACAAAGCGTTCCAGCTTACCGATTTCTATTCCCTTCCCTTTCGGGTACAATACACAATGCCCCTGACACTGCTTTTCATGCGGACAGACACGACCACAAATAGCCGGCAGGTTACTCTTCTCATTAATGATTGCCATGGCATTTCCCATATTGCCTTTTGACAATTCATGAATGAACTCCGGGATATGATTTTCTATCGGACATCCTTTCTTGCAAGAAGGATTCTTACAATTCAAGCAACGTTTTGCTTCAGCTATGGCCTCCTGTAGCGTATAGCTCTCGTTTATTTCTCTAAATACAGCTTTTGGCTTATTCATCTTATCAAATTTGTCACATGCAAGTATTCCCTGCATACCTGTTTCATATTGGGCGGCAAAGTTCGTAAAAAAATGCCATAAAGAAAGCAGAATGAGTTTATTTTTATTTCTACGGACAAAAAATATCCCACAGACTCACCGTCCATGGGATATTTCCATCTTCAATACCTTAAGTTCTATACGAATTGAAAATCAATACGTAAAGTCAGAGTTCTTTACATATACTTTGTAATCCTTTATCAAACCTGGTGCGCCGGCTTCTGCACGAGGCAACATCCGGAAACCGGTCACATTATATTCCTTACCTAAATCTATAACAATCTGATGAGGATAAGCGGTATTGTCTACCGTCTGCCAGAAAGTACTTTCCTGCAAGTCGAAGACTTTATCTGCCGTGCGGTTTCCACTACGTGTTTCTTCACTGTCGGCATACACAATCTTCCAGTTCTCACGAGAAACAGGCTTTCCGTTATTATCCAGTACATCCAACTCTGCAATGGCTGCGATATTGTTTCCTTCATAGTTAGAAGTACCTTCCAGACAGAAATAGCGTCCTGCTGCAGGCTGCGCAAAACGTACTTCCTGCCAGCCGTTTCCAGCTTTGAAAGTACCTGCATTTACTACTTTTTCAGCTTTCAAGTTCAGGTTCTGTCCGTCTTTACGATGAGTTTCCGGTGCTTTTTCACGCAGCATATCCAAAATCGGTTTTTCTACGCCAGCCACTTTTGCTTCAGCCGGTCCCTTCAGGTCGAGCACAATAATTTCATTCTCTCCTTCTTTCAACCAGCAACCCGGCATATACAAAGTCTGCTGCGGACCGATTTCCCAGAAACGTCCCATAGCATGTCCGTTTACCCAAACCATACCTTTTCCCCAAGTCTGCATATCCAGGAAAGTATCACCTGTCTTATCCAAACGGAAGGTAGCTTTATAATATGCAGGTCCGTCAACCGGCTTGCCTGCCTGATAGTTCTTCTGGCTGACAAATTCATAGAACGGAGGCAAGTTGTATACTTCCCAGCCTTTCAGTTCCTTCACCTGTTCGCCGCTTACCACTTCCACCTTGTTCGTAATACCTTTCCGGTCATGAATTGACTTATCAAAGTTCACACGTCCCATCGCTTCTACCAGAATATCCAGACGTGTACCTTTTTTCAAGGTTTCTTTCAGCGGTAAAGTGAACTCACCACGACGACGGTCTAAGCGGCCCAGCAATTTTCCATCAGCAAAGACCTGTGCCCAGTCGTGTACTTCATCAATATGCAAAATACCTTTTACATCTTCTTTCAATGTCGTACGATACAAGATACTTCCCCAGCCCTGGTCAAACTGCTCCATAGGCTTAGTATCTTCCGACTGTTTAGCCTGAGGCAGATTATCGAACAAGGGCGCGACTTCCCATTCTGTAATGGCCGGTACGGAAATCACCGGATACTGAGCCGGAGGTTCCGGCAAGGTTTCTCCCTCCGGAAGATACTGTTTCAGCAAATCACGCAACTGGAAGTATTTCGGTGTAGTCCATCCTGCTTCACTGATAGGCGCATCATAATCGTATGAGCTGCACATAGCCGAGTAAGCCGGATTGTTGGCACCGCCCCACCAGCCAAAAGTTGTTCCTCCATGTGTCATATAAAGACTGAAAGAGATATTACGGTCCAGCATATCTTTGATACCGCTCACCATTGTAGCCGCATCACGAGTCTCGTGCTTCCGTCCCCAGTGGTCGAACCAGCCGCTCCAGAATTCACTACACATCATCGGAGTTTCCGGACGCAGTGATTTCAGTTTCTTGAACTGCTCGTCAATGTTGGCTCCCGTACCAAAATTTACGGTCCACAGCAAATCATCCAGTGCGTTGTTAGTAAAGTTAGAACTCCAGTCGCACTGGAACAAAGGTACATCTGTAAAGCCGGCTTTTTTCACCAGGTCACGAATGGCCGATACATACGGTTTGTCTATTCCATACGAGCCATATTCGTTCTCTACCTGCACCATAATAATATTTCCACCACGAGAAATCTGCAAGTCCGCCAGCTGCTTGCCTACTTCATTCATGAAAATACCAACCCGTTCCATATAATAAGGATCCAGCGTACGCAACTGCACATCGTCTTTCTTCAACAGCCACCAGGGCAATCCACCCATTTCCCATTCTGCACATACATACGGACCCGGACGTACAATAACGTACATTCCATGCTTCTGTGCCAAGCGGCAGAATTTGGCAATATCTTTATTTCCGGAAAAATCAAACTTACCCGGCTGCTGTTCATGCAAGTTCCAGAACACATACAGACAAAGGGTATTCATGCCCAAAGCCTTACAAGAAAGGATACGCTGTTCCCAATAAGGTTCCGGAATACGCGGATAATGCACCTCCGCAGCTTTCACCACAAAAGGCTTTCCATTTAACAGGAACGTATTTTTTCCTACTTCAAACGTTCCACTGGCCTGCGAGCTTTGACATGAGCTGATAAAAGCCGCCATCAAAAGACAAGCCACCCCTAATGACAATTTTCTCAATAATTTATTCATGGTATTCATTTTTCACTTTTACAAAAATAGGGACTTGCTACCAAACCGTAGAAATAGAAATCAATCAATTATAACCTAAAAATCATTCAAAAGCAGTGTTATTTTGTCATTTCGTCCGACTTTATACGAATCACGCTCAAAGAATAAGCCGGCATTTCATATTGGGACAACTCAGCCATGGATACATCTTTCTTCACCGGTCGTGCATTTTTGTCGGTAGGTTTTCCACTCAAGACCTGCAAAACTGCTTTTCCATTTTCAGTTTGCGTCAAGCCTTCCACTTTCGTCTTTACCGGAACTGGCAACAAGTTCACCAGCTTCACAATCCAATCTCCCGTCTTACTGTCACGTACCACAGAAGTACCGATACGTTTCTGCACATCCTGACGAGGATTGTCTATTTTCCGGTCGGCAGGCAAGTAAGTATCTCCGGAATTCTGTCCGTAAAGCTGCTGGGTGTAATAACCTACGGTAGGTTTCACCTCACGGTTATTGAAATAAATCAAATCGGGGTTCCACTGAGTGTGTCCTTCCTTGGCCAACAAAGGCGCATAAGAAGTCATTGACACGATGTCACCATTACGTTCTACCGAAGTCAGATACAAGGCCTCAGCTAAAGCCGTTTCAATGTTATTGGGACGTCCCGGCAAATGTGCGGCATACTCTCCCAAATATACTTTAGGTTTGGTACGGTCATAACGGTCGTAATAATCCTGGTTATTTATAAACCAGCCTGGAGTATTATAATAATGCTCGTCCACCATCGGCACATTCAGGCGCGTAGCAAACTTCCATCCGGCTTCATAATCCGTACCTTCATAGAAAGGACCGACCGTACCAATCACCGTGATTTCCGGATACTTTTCTTTTACCGCCTTGAAAATCATTTCAAAACGCTCCTCAAAAATAGGCGTAATCAAATCCTCGTTTCCAATGCCGATGTACTTCAAGTTGAAAGGTTTCGGATGGCCTGCTTCTGCACGCATCTTTGCCCATTTATTCTTTTTCGGGTCACCATTGGCATATTCTATCAGGTCCAGAATATCCTGCACGTATGCATCCATCTCTTCCATGGGAATACCTCCCTGCTGTCCGCCGCTCAAAGGTTTTCCCGGGATGCAAGCCGAATTCTGACATGGAACTCCTGCCGCCAGTACCGGCAGAGGTTCTGCTCCTATATCTTCACAAAACTGGAAATATTCAAAGTATCCCAAGCCTAATGTCTGATGATAGCCCCACAAGTTCCCCATCGGTTTACGGGCTTCCAGCAGACCTACTGAGTTTTTCCAGCGATAAATATTATCAATTCCGTTTCCATGTGCTACACAACCGCCCGGGAAACGTACAAAGCGCGGATGCAAATCGGCCAAAGTCTGTGCCAGATCGGCTCTCAATCCATTTTTACGCCCCTTAAAAGTCTCTTGAGGGAACAAGGAAACCATATCCAGATGCAATTCTCCCGTCACTTCCGGTTCCACTGAAAGCACAGCTGCATCCACATCAGTCTGAGCCGTCAGCACAGCCGACTGCTTTTTCCATTTTCCGGCTGCTACCCGTACAGAAGATTTCGCCACTTCCTTTCCCTCATTATCCAGCAAGCGTACGATAACTTTACCCCCTTTACTTCCTTCAGGCATACGAGAGAAAACAGAGAAATCATACTTTTCTCCTTTCTTCAACATAATTCCATCAAAACCTGGATTACGGAGAGCCATTCCCGGCTTAGCCTGCAATACGACATAATGCGGATTATTCTCATGCAAAGGATTTTCGGTTGACACCTTCACGGCTGCCGACTGTCCGTTCTCCCATACACTCCAAGCATAGCCACTGTCAAATCCCTGACGCGCATTATCCTTTGGAGAATACTCAAAATCACGGTTCTGTACCAGTTCCGCATAAAGTCCGCCATCAGCTCCGTAATTAATATCTTCAAAGAAAATTCCAATCAGTTTATCGCTGATAGGCTTAGCCTCTTCCGGACGCACCGTCAATTGTAAGGAAACAGGAGCCAGCCCGGCAAAACGCTGAGCATCCTGCTCCGTACGTTCATTGTGCAACTGGTCTCTGCAAGCCCGGTAGTCCGCAAATTTCAACAGACGATCTACGTCCTCCCAGGCCACTTTCTGCATATATCCTTGTTCCAACACACCTTCCACCACCGCTTTCTTGCGCGTCTCACTTCCTCGTTTAACGGCCGGTACCTGTTCACCTTCCCGAGCCGGCTGCATATAGTAAGTCTGCGGATTCCACTTCATCAAATCCGGCGAAGTGGCATGCCCCCATTCTTTTCCGCTCTCGTTCAGCTGCCAGACGCAGTGCCATACTCCTTTTTCATCCCGCACCAGATGAGGATTAAACATGCGTTTCTCGGCTCCCCAGGCGCCGTAATCACATTTCACATATCCATATCCGTTGCCGATGCTGAACCAGCGCGCCTCATCTGTACTCCAAGCCAGCTTCAGCCCACTACGGCCCGCATCGTTCACAGTGGCATACGAAAACAGATATACCGAATCCGGTTCATTCATCACTTCCTGTACATGAGCCGATACAGGAAAACAGGGCTGCGGCTGCTGGGCGGTCTGCTGGCGGCGGTGCTGTGCGTCTGCATCCCGGCGGCAGCGGCTTCGGCTGCCACCACCATCGGCGGGGCCGATACCACCCTGATCCCTGCAGAGGACGAAAACTGTCTCAGCTGGCTGTTTGGCTCCAAGGATAAGATCACCATGCCCTACCTGAACATCAAAGGGCAGGGGCTCAAGCGCAATGTTACGCTGGATCTTGAGGACTGTCTGGTGGGCATCACCTACACCGAACTTGGCTCCATTGGCAGCTTCGTCAGCGCGTCGGCGGCGCAGCAGGCCTGGAAGGCGCAGGCTGTGGCCATCCACTCCTATCTGCTGTACCATAAACAGTACGGCTCTTCGGCCAACGCCCTGATTTATACCCCGGTGGATGAGATCCCGTCCTCCACGCGGGAGGCTCTGCGCAAGGCCATCGAGCCGGTCAAAGACGAGGTTGTGACCTACAATGGTTCGGTCATTGACGCGGTGTGGTCGGCCAGCGCAGGCTACAACACCCAGACCGGCACCTACGGCACCTGTTCCGGTCAGGATGCCTGGGGCAGCGATGTGCCGTATTTGCAGAGCGTAGAAAGCCCCTATGAGGAGCAGTATCATAACCTGATGCGCCGCATCATCGGCCGGGATTACCGCTACACCGAATACACCAACAGCAAGACGGGGCAGGCTTACCAGAGCGCCGACACCACCCACAAGGATCTGGGCGGCTATGTGCAGTACAACACCCTGACGGTCGATGGCAGCAGCTACCGGTACCTCGGCCAGTTCGTCAGCTCCCGCTACTGCTTCGATTTCGGCACCGATGCCAACGGCACTCCGGTGATGTACTACTACGGCTACGGCCACGGTGTGGGCATGAGCCAGTGCGGCGCAGTGGGCTACGCCGCCGAGGAGGGCATGAACTACAAGCAGATCCTGCAGCACTACTACACCGGGGCGAAGATCCGTACCAGCACTACCCGCAGCGGCGGACTGTTCGGCTGGCTGGCGGGATTGTTCCGGTGAGCATGTTTCACTGAAATTTTGGAAAAACCTTCTCAAACGCCGCAAGATTTGGTATACTATATCCGTTTGTGAAAAATGAACGGGAAACATAACTGCGTGGAAAAGCGCACGGATTGGAGTATCAGCATGGAGTTGGATCAGGAAAAGCAGAATCAGGAGGAGGGCCTGATCCGGGAGACGGAGATTCAGGGCCGCAAGCGCAGCTATCAGATCACGGAAGCGGGCCGGGCCGCCTTCCGGGAGGAGCTGGCGCGGCTGAGGGCCTGCGTGGAGGACGGAGAGGAGGAGAGCGCATGGACCGAGCAAGAAAAGTGAGGAAAATACTTCCGGTATCCCCCTGTGACATCCGGGGGCTGGAGGCCTGGCTGGAGGAGCAGGCCAACGCCGGGCTGTTTCCGGTGTCCATCGGCAGCTGGGCGGTCTTTACCACCGACGGCGTGCCCGGCACCCGGTTCCGCCTGGAGCCCTATGACCGGGGCAGGACGGCTCCCACGGAGGAGCAGCAGGAGCTGTATCGAAGGGCGGGCTGGTCATATGCCCTGAACGTGGCCCCCGCCGGGTGCTGGCTGTTTTACACGGCGGATCCCGCCGCCGTGGAGCTGTACTCCGACCACGAAAGCCGGGGCCTTTCCCTGGAGCGGCTGGAGCGGGCCGCGCGCCGGGCCTGGCAGCGCAGCCTGCTGCTGGGGGTGGTCCTGGCTGCCGTATCCGTGTGGCTGCTGCTGTTCTGGAGCGGCGGCATGGCGGCCCGGGGCGGTCTGCCGCTGGTGTGGCTGCGGGTATTTGACCCGACGTTTCTGGTGCTGCTGCTGTGCCAGGGGGTGGCATTCGGCAGAAGCTGCCGGAACGCGGGACTGCTGCGCCGGGCCTGTCAGGCCCTGCGACAGGGGATGGATATGCCGCCCTCCGCCGGACCCAGCAGAAGGATCGTGTGGGAAAATGTGATCTCCCTGGCGGCGGTTTTCCTGCTGGCACTGCTGCTGGCGGGACAGTGGATGGAGCGCCGGGGCGACCCCCTGGAGGACTTCCGGCAGCCCTATGTGGAGCTGCAGGAGCTGGAGAGCACCCCGGTGGTCCTGTTTGACCCATCCTCCGGACACGATTCCCGGGCTTACAGGGAGCATTCCCTGCTGGCCCCGGCCTGGTATTCCGTCACCCAGCAAGCCCGCAGCCCGGAAAACGGCGCAAGCTGCTACGCGCCTCAGCTGGAGGCCATGTATTTCCGCCTGCTGCTGCCCTCCATGGCCCGGTCCGTGGCCCAGGCCCAGATGGAGCAGTACCGGCTGGTGAACCTGTCCTGGAGCTATGAGACCCTGGATCATCCGGGGCTGGACTTTGTGCTTCTGGCCCGGGAGCCGGAGGGCCTCTGGCAGATGGCGGCCCTGGGCCGGGGCGGCCAGGTGGCCGTATACATTTACTGCGGCCAGGAGCAGCTGCGGGATCATCTGGACCTCCTGTCGTTCTGGGGGCGGTAAGGCGGCGCAAAAAATCCTGTCCCCGTGGGGACAGGATTTTTTATCGTCTTTTACGCGTCGATTCCCCGGCTGGTGAGGTACTTCTTCACCATCAGGGCTACCTTGAAGGTGATGGCGTCGTCAAACTCCCGCAGGTCCAGCCCCGTGAGCTTCTTGATCTTCTCCAGCCGGTACACCAGGGTGTTCCGGTGGACAAACAGCTTCCGGGCCGTCTCGGACACGTTCAGGTTGTTCTCGAAGAACTTATAGATGGTGAACAGCGTCTCCTGATCCAGGGCGTCGATGGGGTTCTTCTTGAAAACCTCCTGCAGGAACATCTCGCACAGGGTGGTGGGCAGCTGATAGATCAGCCGGCCGATGCCCAGGTTCTCATAGTTGATGACATAGCGCTCGGTGTCAAAGACCTTGCCCACCTCGATGGCGATCTGGGCCTCCTTATAGGCCTTGGCCAGATCCCGCAGGTGCAGGGCCAGGGTGCCGATGCCCACGAACACGGTGCTCTCGCCGTCCACCCGCAGGGCCTCCTCGATGGAGGCGGCCACCTTTTCCAGGTCCTTGCCGCAGGCGCCCTCGGGCATCTGGTGGATCAGGGCCACGTCGTCGTCGCCCACGCTCAGCACGAAATCATTCTGCCGGTCCGGGAACATATTCTGCACCACGTCCACGGGAATGGCCTCGGCCCGGTCGTCCACCGGGCGGATGACAAACACGCCCCGGGGCACCTCCGCCGCCACATGCAGCTCCTTGGCCCGCATGTAGATATCGCTGATCAGGATATTATCCGAGATGATGTTCTTAATAAAGGAGCCCTTATCGTGCTTTTCCTCATAATAGACCTTGGCGGCGTTCAGGGCCACGCAGGCCATGGAGCACACGGTGCGTCCCACGCTGTCGTCGCCGCTGGTGAAAACCGCATAGTCAAAGTGGGTGCCCCAGCCGGGCATGGCCTTGAAGGTCTTGCCCTCCATGGTCACGCAGTTGCCCTCCGCCGCGGCGATAGGCTCCACATATTTGGTCCACTTCTTGCCGATACCGGTGAGCTCGCTGCACGCGATCACCGTGCCCTCGGAGTCGATAACGCCGATGGTGCGGTCCGTGGTCTCCTTGAATTGCAGCACAACATTTTGAAAAATTCTTCCAGACATTCTTGTTCCTCCCGCCGATGATTTGGGCTGTGGGTATTTTGTGCAAACTGTCAGGCCGTTGCCCCTATTATATCGTCAGAATCACGGATTTGCAAGTATTTTTTTATCTTTTCTACAAATTTCCTGGAAATTTTTTTGCAGTTATGTCGATAAACGCCTCTACCGGCAGTCCGCAAGAGCTTTTTTTTCCTCCGCCGTCAGCATCCGGAAGGCCCCGGGAGCCAGCTCCGGGTCCAGCCGCAGGGGGCCCATGGACAGCCGCTTCAGGTACGTCACCGGCTTTCCCCGGGCCGCCAGCATCCGCTTGACCTGGTGGAACTTTCCCTCCCGCAGGGTCACCAGGCACTCCCCCGGCGACAAAATCTCCAGCCCGGCGGGCAGGCACTCCAGTCCATTCCCCAGGGTCATTCCGGCGGCGAAGGCCGCAGCATCGGCAGGCTCCAGCGCCCCCTCCACCCGGGCATAGTACACCTTGTCCACGTGGGACCTGGGCGAGAGCAGCCGATGGGCCAGGGCCCCGTCATTGGTCAGCAGCAGCAGGCCCTCCGTGTCCTTATCCAGCCGCCCCACCGGCGACAGGCCCCGCCGCCGCAGCTCCGGGGGCAGCAGGTCCAGCACCGTCTGCTGGTGGGTGTCCTCGGTGGCGGACAGCACCCCTGCTGGCTTGTGGAGCATCACATAGGTGAACCGCTCCGTCTCCACCGGCTGGCCGTCCACGGTGATGGCGGCCGCCTCCGGGTCCACCTTCTCCTCCGCCGTCCGGGCGGTCTGTCCGTCCACCTGCACCCGACCCTGACGCACCAGGTCCTTTACCTCCCGCCGGGACCACCGTCCGGTCCCGGCCAGGATTTTGTCCAGCCGCTCCATATCTGCACCTCCTGCAATTTCTTCCGTAAGCATAGCATAGTTTTGGGCAAAATGGAATAAGAAATGTACGAGGTGATGGTATGGTGGTATTTATGAGACGGCGGCAGCTGGCCATGGCCGCTGCCGGGGTCCTGGCCGCGCTGGCCCTGCTGCTCATCGTTCCCGGCTGCCAGCGGGACGGCGGCAAGACGGAGCCGGTAAAGGCCGCCGATAACGCCGCTCGGGTGGCGTATCTGGAGGGGCTGGGGGGGCAGGTGACGCCGGAGCCCCTGGAGACACTGAGCCTCCTGCTGCCGGAGGACCTGTCCGGCCATACGGAGTACACAGCGCTGCAAAAGGATCTGGGGCTGCCCTTTGACCAGTGCGGCGGCAAGACCGCCACCCGGTATACCTATACGGTGCTGAACTATCCCGATATCCCCCAGGGGGTCCAGGCCAACCTGTTCGTCTGCGGCGACCAGGTCATAGCCGGGGACATCACATCCCTGGGAGAAAACAGTTTCCGCAAAAGCCTGGAATTTCCCCAATGAAAAAGCCTCCCCGGCGGCGCAGCCGTTGCGCCGTCCGGGGAATTGTGCTATACGAGGAGATACTCCCATGGACATCACGCAATTTGTCATGGCCTACGGCGTGGAGCAGGACCGCCTATCCCCGCCTGCCGCTGACGGCGGAAAACGCCGCCGCCATCCCCTGCCGCCAGGTGCTGGGAGCCTACTCCGTGTCCTTCACCCGGCAGGATTGAATTCCCCGCCCGCCGGTGGGTTTTTCCCCCTTGCAGCCGCCGCCGCTTCGTGGTATAATGTGCTGTATTATAGGATGGATAGGTAGTATTTTACGAGAGGAGCATCTGTTAATGCGCGTCATCGACCTGGAAAACATCAATTACGCCATGCGCAATGAGACGCAGTTCGTTCTGCGCTGCGAGGAAGTATTTCACGACAAGATCAGCGCCGCTGCGGCGGCGATCCTGTCCAATCGCCAGGAAAAGCCCGTGGTTGCCCTGACGGGTCCCTCCGGCTCCGGCAAGACCACCACCGCCATGCGGCTTCAGGAATACCTGCAGAATCTGGGTGTCAAGGTGTGTCTGCTGAGTATGGACAATTTCTTCCTGCCGCTGGATAAGCGTCCCCCGGAGGCCACCGACTGGGAGTCTCCCTACTGCGTGGACGTGGACACCCTGCTGACCTGCATCTCCCAGCTGCTGGACGGCATGGAGGCCGATATCCCCTGGTACGACTTCAAAAACGGCGTCACCGGCGGCTACAGGAAGATGCAGGGCGAAAAGGACTGCATCGTCATCGCCGAGGGCATCCACATGCTCAATCCCCTGATCTTTGACAAGCTCCGGGGCATCGCCAACGGCGTGTATGTGGCCCCCCGGACCCGCATCATCACCAACGACGACAGAATCGTCCGCCCCGAGCAGCTGCGGGTGGCCCGCCGCCTGATCCGGGACTATAACACCCGGGGCCACTCCCTGCAGGAAACCGTGGAGCGGGCCGAAAGCGTGGACCGGGGTGAGATCAACTACATCATGCCCCACAAGGGCAACGCCGCCATTCATATCGACACCTTCCACGATTACGAGCCCTGCATCCTGGCCAAATACCTCAACGAGATTCCCCAGTTCCGCCAGGAGCTGACGCCGGAATATCTGGAAAAGCACGGCCTGACGGACCTGATGAAGGTAGTGGGCGGGGTTCCTCCGCTGCACACCCACTATGTTCCCCGCAACTCCATCGTCCGCGAGTTCGTGGGCGGCAGCTGCTATGAGTATTAAACCTGTCACCTTTTGATGCTTTGAGAGGAGTGGAAATATCATGAAAATCATCACCATCAGCCGTGAATTCGGCTCCGGCGGCCGCGAGCTGGGCAAGCGCCTGGCCGAGGAGCTGGGCATCCATTGCTACGATCACGAGATCATCGAGCTCATCGCCAAGGAGCACGGCTTCGATGAGCGGTATGTGGCCAACATCTCTGAAAAGTGCATCGAGGCCGCCTACCCCACGACCATCGGCCACCGTTTCGCCATGCCCCCGGTGCAGATCATGGACCAGGGCTTCCAGGTAGCCGCCGCCCAGCAGCAGATCATTGAGAACTTCGCCAAGCAGGGGGACTGCGTCATCGTGGGCCGCTGCGCCGACGTGATCCTGAAGGACTATCATCCCCTGAACCTGTTCGTCTATGCCGACGCCGAGTCCAAGATCCAGCGCTGCATCGACCGGGCCCCGGAGGGGGAGCACCTGTCCCGCAACGACATTGCCCGCCGCATGAAGCAGGTGGACAAGAACCGCGCCCAGTACCGTCAGATGTTCGCCGACTCCAAGTGGGGCGCCAAGGAGACGTACCACCTGTGCGTCAACACCTCCGGCCACCAGATCAAGGACCTGATCCCGGGCCTGGCCGCCTTCGTCCGCTGCTGGTACGGCGAAAAGTAACTCCATAAGTTCCGCAAAGTGCTTGACATTCCGGGCAAAAGCGGCTATAACACCCCTCGCGTGCTCGGAGGGCAAGTCATTCGCTGGAAATGACGAGCCGGATAAGGCAACAGGCTGAAATGCCTGTGCTTTATCCGGCTTTTTTTCGTTCCGGGCCTGCGCTTTGCATCTTCATTCCCAAGGAGGCAGCCGTATGAATTTCCTGACGGACAAAATTCGTCCCATCTACTTTAAGTATCTCGCCGCCGCCTTCGGCAGCGCCCTGATCACCTCTATCTACGGCGTGGTGGACGCCGCCATGGTGGGCCAGTATCAGGGCCCCACCGGCACGGCAGCCCTGGCCGTGGTGGCCCCGGTCTGGAACATTATTTATAGTCTGGGCCTTCTCACCGGCATCGGCGGCAGCGTGCTGCTGAGCACCCTGCGGGGTCAGGCCCCCGGCAACGAAAAGCGCTCCAACGAGTATTTCACGGCGGCAGTCCTGGCAACGGCGGTCCTGTCCCTTCTCTCCTGGGCGGCGCTGATTCTCTTTGACCGCCAGCTCCTGACGCTGTTCGGCGCGGAGGAGACCCTGCTGCCGCTGGCCCGGGCGTATCTGTTCTCCATCAAGTTTGTGGTGCCCAGCTTCCCGCGAAGCTGCGTGCCATCGGCGCCACAGGATTTTCCACCTTCTTCATTGACGTAGCCATGGGCATCCTGACCATAATCTTCAACCGTCAGATTCTCCGCTATCTGGGCACCGACGCCCTGTCTGTCTACGGCATTATCATCAACATCAGTACCTTTGTTCAGTGCTGCGCCTACAGCATCGGTCAGGCGTCCCAGCCCATCCTGTCTGTTAACTACGGCGCGGGAGAAAAGAAACGCATCGGAGAGGTGCTGAAATATGCCCTGGGCACGGCGGCAGTGTTCGGCGTGATCTGGACGCTGGCAGCGGAGCTGGTCCCCAACGGCTTTGTCCGCATTTTCATGACACCCACGGAGAGTATCCCGAATATTGCGCCCGCCATCATCCGCAGCTACGGCATTTCGTTTTTGCTGCTGCCGTTCAACATCTTCTCCACCTATTATTTTCAGGCCATGATGAAGCCCGCCACCGCCTTTGTGGTGTCCGTGGGATGCGCCGCTGCCAGACGCAGCCCCTCTCCTGAATCCCGTATATACAGCAAAGCCCTCCGGCGTGGCCGGAGGGCTTATTATATGATTATCCCTGCACTGCTTTCAGCACCCGGTCATAGATGCTCTGCGCCAGAGGCAGGGCCTCGTCCAGCAGAATCTGCCCCCGGGTGCGGTACTGGGCGGCGAAGGCCGCGTCCCGGATGCTCCCCAGGTTGATGAGCACGTTCAGCCACGCCCCCTGCACGGCGGACCCCAGATGCAGGGCCGCGCAGCCCAGGTCGCTGGCGGCGCTGGCGTTGGACCGGTCCACCAGCCCATCCGTCAGCCGCAGCGCCTCCAGAGACAGCTCCATCATCTCAAAGGGCGTCTTTGTGCAGCCCTGCAGGGCCTCCTGCATGGCGACGGCCCGGGCCTCCTTCTCCTGATCCGTGCCCTTGGGCATGGCGAACACGGCGGACACCGCGTTGAAGGCCTCCGTGTCCCGCTCCATCACGTCCAGGAACCGGTGCTCCAGGTTCCGGGCCTTTTCCAGGGTCTCTCGGGCCAGGCCGTCAAATTCGGCGAACTTCTTCCGTCCCACGGTCAGGGACCCCACCATGGCGGTCAGCGCCGCCCCCAAGGCCCCGGCCAGAGCGGCGGCGGA
>OGFN01000522.1_pt1 | contig 19254 bp, 16 predicted proteins | sample 1570921 | NCBI WGS metagenome assembly OGFN01 (sample SAMEA2581940, study PRJEB24529) | metagenome | biome: Human gut stool | place: China | collected 2011
CCGTTGAAACTTCTGGGTTTTTCGCGTAGATATCTTTTTTGGTTCTACTAGATGGCAAGCGGCACCCTTTTAGATACCATTCCATCTTTCTCCGGTACAGCGAGAACGGCTTCATCCTCCGCTTCTGCCATGACCTTGTGCCGCAAGTAGGTATTCTCGCCCCGCGTGACATTGGAATCGCGGTCGAGGATGCTCTGCTCACGGGCGAATACATCATGTATCTTCGTGCTGAACGAGAGCCGCAGGCCTTTCCTCATAGCAGATCATGTTGCTTCCAAGTCAACCTCCTTTACGTCAGGCGAGGTCAGCCAACGCCTCGTTGGAATAATACTGATCAAGGCAGAACGCTGCTGCGCCGGAATTGAGCCAGGAAGTAGAGAATTGCTCATTACCGGCGGAGCTAAGCACCAGATTCATTTCGGTCTGTCCGGCAAAATAGTACAGTTGCTTTTTGACAGACTGTGTAAAAAAACGCATCTGCGGCACGCAGTAGGCTGAAATGATAATCTCATCCGGGTCGTACATGATCTGAAAGTTATAGATCATGACCGAGAACTGCCGCGCAACAAGATCAACTTGCAGGCAGGAAAAGGGATCGCCGTTGTCGGCGGCCTGAAAAAGCTCGGCAATGGTGACATGCGGCGCATCAGGACAGGCATTGAGGCTGGATTCCGGCCAGTTGGCAAGCTCGCGGCAGACACGGGACTCAATGGCATCGCGGGCAACGATGCTTTCAAAGCAGCCAGACTTTCCGCAGGCACACTGCGATTTAAAAGTATAATCGGTTGTGATATGTCCGAATTCACCAACGAGGCCGCGCTTACCGTGGACAAGGTGGCCATTGCGGATGTATGCGCCGCCGACGCTTTTGTCACAGTAGAGCACGACGATGTTTTGCTTGTACCGCTGCGGCTTTTCCCATAGGTGCGCATACGCACCGACGCGCGAAATGTTGTCAAGGTAGATACTGCACGGAAAGGGAAGATGCTGACGCAGATCATGGACGACGGGGAGTTCGTCCGGCCAGGCCTTGCTGATCAGCGTCGTGACAAGAGTTCCGGTCTCGCTGGAGACAATGCCGATGACAGAGATTGTGATACCAGCAACCTGCGCAGGCGTCAGATGATTTTTTACCATAATGCGTTGGATCAGCCCAGCCAGAACAGAGATGGCGGCATCGTATTCAAAATGCGCTTGCGGTGTTTTCTGCCGCTGATCGGCTGTGATCAAATCGCAATTGAAATAAGGAGTTGGATCGCAGTCTGACGGCTGGCGGCGCTCGGAGTCGAGCAAGACAAGGCTTGCGTCATACAGGCTGACGGTGATCAGCGTCGGAAGAAATGTTGCAGTGATGGCAAAGGTCTTCCTGGTGGAAAGCTCAAACAGATCGGGGCGCTTTCCCCCGCCTTCGGTCGATGTGCCCTTGCCGGCAGGCAGAATGAGCCCCCGTGAGAGAAGTTCATTGACGATCTTGGAGACGGCGGTCTTACTTAGTCCCGTGTGTTCAGTGATATCGCGGATGGTGAGTGTGTGGGAAGAACGGAACATGGAAAGCACAACGTGCAGATTGCTGCTGCGTATATTACGTTGTTTGTGTCCAGCGAATTGTCTTTCGGCCATGGGTTACTCTCCTAAATTTCTGATTTAATGATATTTTAGCAACATTATATACAAACTGTCAACCCAAAAGTGCGAAAGCAACGGATCATGGCAGAAAACGGTGTCAAAACTGAGCGAAATGCACAAATAAAGTGCGCATATTTGGTTAAAAACATAGAAGTTAGAAAATCTAATTGACAAACAAGAACGAATGTGAAAGAATAGGGCCATTAAAGCAAGCGATTCGTGAAAACAGCAAGGCTGCAAGATCGGTTGAACGGTGAATACGACCAAGAAACGGAAATACCCTTCAAAAAAGCCTGCTGTTTTGCGTTCGCACATTATTTTTAACGCAGTTTGTCAACAATATTTATAAACAGAGCATTGGAGGAACCGAAATGAAAAAATTGAAACTTGGTGTCGTGCCGATCAAGAGAACCTTCCTGCCGATGGAAGCGGCGAAGGCGCAGAAGGACGAATTCATGCCCGTTATCCGCAGCATCAAGAGCGATTATGTTGAGATCATCGACGTGGACGAGCTGACGGAGAACGGCATTGCCTTTACGTATGACGTGATCGCACCGATCGTGAAGAAGCTCAAGGACAACGAGATTGACGCGCTGTTCCTTCCGTTCTGCGATTTTGGTGAGGAAAGTGTTGCCGCCGGGATCGCCTCCGCGTTCAAGGTCCCGACGCTGGTGTGGGGCCCGCGCGACACCGAACCGAACTCCGATGTGACACGCGGCCGCGACACGCAGTGCGGTATCATCGCCGCGACAAAGGTGCTCAGCCGCTGCGGCGTAAAATTCTCCTACATTGTCAACTGTCCCACACAGTCCGAGCAGTTCAAAAGCGGCTTTGAGACCTTCCTGCGCGCCAGCATGATCGTCAAGACGATGCGCACGCTGCGCGTGGCGCAGATCGGAAACCGCCCCGAGCCGTTCATGAGCGTCATGGCGAACGAGGCAGAGCTTCTTGAACGCTTCGGGATCAACGTGATCCCCGTTTCCATCCCCACCATCGTCAAGTACACCGACGAGATCCTCGCGGAAAACGGCGAGCAGCTCCAGAAGGACTATGCGGATTATACCGCGCGCGTCGACTGCTCGGAGATGGAGAATTTCGCGCTCGGCAAGATGATCGGTCTGAAATCCGGCGAGGAGGCCGTCCGCCGTGCGATCGCCATGAAGCTTGCCATGAAGCGTGCGATCCTGGAAAAGGACTGCACCTGTGCGTCCATGGACTGCTGGCCGTCGGCGGTTGTGCTGAAGGGCCTGCCGTGTGTGGCGCTGGGCGAGCTGATCGATGAAGGCATCCCTGTCTCCTGTGAGGGTGATGTCAACGGTGCCATCACGCTTGCCATCATGAATGCCTGCGCGATGGGCGATTCCTCTCAGTTCTTTGCGGATCTGACGATCCGTCATCCGGAGAACGACAATGCGGAGCTGCTGTGGCACTGCGGCCCGTTCCCGTACTCGATGAAGGATCCGGCCAGCAAGGCGAAGATGAAGGATATGTACGGCAGATGGGAGCTGAAAAAGGGCGACATCACGCTGTGCCGCTTTGACGGCGTAAACGGCGAGTATTACCTGTTCGCGGGCGACGGCCACGCGACCGACGGCCCGGAAACCACGGGTACCTATGTCTGGTTTGAAACGGAAAACTGGCCCGCGTGGGAGGAGAAGCTGGTCTTCGGCCCGTATATCCACCATGTCGGCGGCATGTACGGCAAATATGTTCTGGCTATGCGCGAGGCGGCGAGATATCTCGGTGTGAAGTTTGACAACCCCGCCTGCGGCGGCCCGAAGAGCCTTTGAGCAAAAACGAAAGGAAGAGCGCGATATGAAAACGGTTAAGGTCCAGCCCCTGACGCAGGAGAGCTTCAGCAAATACGGTTCGTTTGAGAACCTGTACCAGCCCCAGACGATGGGCGTTGGCGTGGGAACGGACAATGCGTTCTATCCCGACGTCATGCCGCTTGGGATGAGCAATGCCTCGGCGTGCGTCTGCCATGTAAAGCGCCGCGATATGGTCGTTGCCAACTATGAATTCCACAACCGTGCGGCGGAAGGCGTTGTGTGCCTTGATGCGGACATCGTCATCTTCGCGGGCTTCGGCTTTGCGCCGTTCCTCCCGCCCAAGTTTGAGGCATTCCTCGTGCCGAAGGGCACGCTGGTGAAGTTCAAGGCGGGCGTCCTGCACGGAACGCAGTTCCCGGTCGATCAGGAAAACGCAGCAGTGATCGTGCTGCTGCCGGAGCGCACGTTTGCCACCGATTTTGTTCCCGGCAAGCTGGAGGGTGAAGAGATCCTTCACCTTGAGCTTTGAGCCTGAAAGAAGGTGCAGCCATGACGGAGAACGCCCATACGGGAATCGTTTTCGGCATTCAGCGCCTCTCTATCCATGACGGACCCGGTATCCGCACGACGGTTTTCCTGAAGGGCTGCAACATCAACTGCAAATGGTGCCACAACCCGGAAGGGATCCCCATGCAGCCGCTTATCGGTCTGAATCAGGAGCGCTGCGTTCGCTGCGGCGCGTGCGCGGCGGCCTGTCCGAACGGCTGCCACAGCATCGAAAACGGCGAACACCGCTTTGACCGCAGAGCCTGTGAGGCGTGCGGCAAATGCGTGGATGCGTGCCCGGTGCAGGCGCTCGATCTGATCGGCAAGCGTATGACTGCGGACGAGGTCATGAAGGTCGTGCTGAAGGATCAGAAATACTACGGCGAGGACGGCGGCGTGACGCTTTCCGGCGGCGAGGCGCTGATGCAGAAGGACTTTGCGCTGGAGCTGATGCGGCGCTGCCGCGAGCACGGCATCCGCATCGCGCTGGAGACGAACGGCGTTCATAGAAAAGAGACCTATGACGCGGTCATGCCCTACGTGGATCTGTTCCTGTATGACTATAAGGCGACCGACCCGGAGGTACACAAGGCCTATGTCGGCTGCGACAACCGCCGGATCCTGGAAAACCTGCGGTATCTGCATGACTCTGGCGCGCGCGTACTGGTCCGCTGCCCGATCATTCCAGGAGTCAATGACAATCAGGTACATTTTGACGCCATTGCGCAGCTGACGGTGCAGCTGCCGAAGCTGGTCGGCGCGGAGATCCTGCCCTATCACAAGCTGGGCGTCTCCAAGGCCAAGCGCATTGACAGCGAATATCAGGAATTTGAAATGGTCGACGCCTCGGTCAGCGACGGCTGGAAGCGCTATATCCAGTCAAAGGGCGGACGGCTTGTGAATGTGGAGTGAGAAACGCTATGCAGCAGGAACAGTTACTGGCTTATGATCTTGGGACAAGCGGCGTGAAGGCCTCCATCATCGCGGCGGACGGCACCGTCGTCGGCACGCAGACGGAGTCCTATCCGACGCACTATGCGCGCGGCGGTATTGCCGAGCAGAATGCGCTGGACTGGTGGAGCGGCATCTGCCGCGCGACACAGGCGCTGATCGGGCGCAGCCCCGACAGCCGTACAAAGATCGCGGCCATCGGCGTCAGCGGCCATATGCTCGGCTGCGTGCCGGTCGGCAAGGATCTTGAGCCGCTGCATCCGCATCTGCTCCACTCGGATTCAAGAGCCGCGGCGCAGTATGCGCAGATCTGCCGCGATATCGGCGCGCAGCGCCTGTATCAGATGTCCGGCAACATTCTGGATGCGCGCAGTTCGCTCTGCAAGATCCTCTGGTTCCGGCAGTGCCGCCCGGAGATCTATGAAAAAACCGAAAAATTCCTTCAGTCGAAGGATTACATCATTGCCAGGCTGACCGGAGATCCCGATACGACGGATTACTCCGACGCCAGCCACGGTGAGCTGATGAACATCACGACGCGCAGCTATGAGCCGGAGCTGTTCCGGCAGCTCGGCGTCGACATGGAAAAACTGCCTGCGCTGCACCGCAGCTGTGACATTGTCGGGCGCGTGACGCAGGCGAGCGCAGGGGAGCTTGGCCTTCCTGCCGGGATCCCGGTCATCGCAGGCGGCGGAGACGGCGCCTGCGGCAGCGCCGGTGCGGGAAATCTGCACCCCGGCGACGCATATCTGAGCCTCGGCACGACGGCGTGGATCGCCACCGTGACAGAAAAGCCCGTCATCGATCCGCAGCAGCGCCTGTTCAACATTATGAATCTGGATGGACTGACAAGCAGTGTCTATGGCACGATGCAGGCGGCGGGCGCGTCCGTCAACTGGGTGCGCGAACTGCTGGGCGTGGGGCTTGAGGAGATGAATCGTCTCGCGGCTGAGGTCGATCCGGGTTGCGAGGGACTTGTGTATCTGCCGTATCTTGACGGCGAGCGCTCGCCGATTTTCGATGCACAGGCCAGCGGCGTTTTTGCAGGCGTGAATCAGATCCATAAAAACGGCCATTTCTGCCGCGCGGTATTTGAGGGCGTTGCCTATGCCCTGCGTCAGATCGCGGACGCGCAGCGCGAATTTCTTCCGCTCACGCGCGTGCATGCCATCGGCGGCGGCATGAAGTCCACGCTCTGGAGCCAGATCATCGCGGATGTCACGCGGCTGGAGCTTCAGACCATCCCGGCCCCGGCGGAGGACGCGACCTCGCTTGGGATTGCGGCTGTCGCTGGCAGCGCGGTCGGCATATTTGAAAGCATCGATCAGGCGCTTGCGAGATTCCGGCCGAGCGGTGCGATTCCTCCCGGCGTGGAAAACGCAAAATATGAACACATGTATCAGGCATATACAAGACTATATCCGGCGCTGCGGGAAACGATGCACTTTCTTCGGCAGCAGTAAATTCAAAAGGGGGAGCATCCATGAGTAAATATTTTCTGGCGGAACAATTGGAAAAATTTATCGACATAAAGGATATACCAACGACCCTTATGACGCCTCGCATCCAGCGCATGAAGGATGAGACGCAGGCGCTCAACGATCAGGGCCTGCGCCAGACCCGGCTGTATGTCAACATGGCCGCGTCGCTCGCACAGACGAGGGGTGAACCGGAGAATATCCGCCGTGCAAAGGCTTTTGCGTACCATCTCAACCACATTGAACAGCCAATCTACGATGCTGAGCAGCTGATCGGGTCGGTCACTGGCATGTGGCCGGTCGATGAGGCGCGCAACCAGCTGACCTATGAGCAGCTGAAGCAGGAAACGCAGCAGATGCTCGACGAATACTTTGCAAAACGCGGCGGCTTCAATCACTATGACAATACGCGCGAAGGGCAGATGCTGTTTTCGTACAAAAAGGGCGGCCTCTCCTTTGAGGAGCAGGCGAACCTCACCAAGTTCCGCTTCGGCTCGCTGATGGCGCGCGACCATTACGACGCGAACATCGATTTCCAGGTTATGCAGAAGCTCATCGCGGAGATGGAGCAGCATTACCGCGATGCGGGCGTGGAATTTGAAAACTGGGAGATCGGCTCCCGCATCGAAAAGCACTTCGTGTACAACTATGGCGCGGAGACCATGCAGCTGCTGCGCGAAAACGGCTGGAACGCCGCAAACCACACGAATCTCAATTATAAGCGCCTTGTCGTGACGGGCATCGGTGGCATTCTGGAGCGCATCAACGGCTATCTGGAGAATGCAAAATCGCAGAAGGACAAGGATTTCTACACGGGCTGCAAGATCGTCATGGAGGCGGTCTCGGACTATATTTTCCGCTATGCCAAGGCTGCGGCTGTGAAGGCTGAGGCGACAGAGGAGCCTGTCCGCCGCGCGGAGCTTCAGAAAATGGCTGTTGTGATGGAAAAGATCTCGATGCAGAAGCCCGAGACCTTCACCGAGGCCATCGAGCTTGTCTGGATGATCCAGCTGATCGGCAATCTGTTCGGCGGCTCGGCCCTGTCGCTGGCACGCTTTGACCAGTATATGTACCCGTTCTATAAGCATGACATCGAAGCTGGCACGATCACGGTCGACCGCGTGTTCGAGCTGATCTGCAGCCTTTATATGAAGCTCAACGAGCCGAAAATGCGCACCGTGCAGTCGCTCGCTGTCGGCGGCATCTGCTGTGAGAGCGGCGAGGATGCCTGCAACGATCTCTCAAAGCTGTGCCTTGAGGCGATGTCCACGCTCAAGACGCCGTATCCCAACATGTCCGCCCGTGTCATGCCCGGCAAGACACCTGACTGGTTCTATGACGAGATCATGCGCACGGTCAAGGCCGGATGCGGCCAGCCGATGGTGCTCAACGATGCGGTCTGGGTCCCGAATCTTACCAGCCTCGGCATTCCCGAGAAGTGGGCGCGCGACTATTACAACCAGGGCTGCACCGAGATCATGATCCAGGGCAAGGATTGCAACTGGACGACAGGCGGCCTGATCTTCTTCCCGGAGCTTCTGAACGCAATGATCCGCAAGAGCGCCGCAGAGGGGCGTACATACGAGAGCTTTGAGGAATTCCTCGGCGAATATCTGAAGCTGATCGACAAGCAATGCGATGAAGCGGGCGAAAGCGGCAAAAATGTGATCCATTCGCAGCGCGAGAAGAACTGTGACCCGTTTGCATCGGCTTTGATCGACGGCTGCCTTGAAAATGCGACGGATTACTTCCAGGGCGGCACGGACACGGGCGACCCCATTTCGGTCTCGGCACAGGGTCTTGGTACCGCAGCGGACAGTCTCAGCGCCATCCGCAAGTTCGTTTTCGAGGAAAAGCGCTACACGCTCGCCGAGCTTGGTCAGATGCTGCATGAGGACTTTGCAGGCCATGAGCTTGACCGTCTGCGTCTTGCAAACGGTGCGCCGAAGTTCGGCAACGACGATGACTATGTCGACGAGATCGCAAAGCGGCTGTTTGACAGCTACGCCGCGGGTGTCCGCCGCCAAAACGCGGACCGCCTGCCGAAGACGCGCTATGTGGACAATGTTTTCAGCTACAACATGCACATTACCCTAGGTGAGAGCCTCGGCGCGACAGCAAACGGACGCTCTGCGGGCGAAGCAATCTCCGACTGTGTCGGTCCGACGCAAGGTGCAGACACTGAAGGCTCGACTGCACTGCTGAACTCCGTTCTGAAGCTTTCGCACAGGGATGTCACTGGAGCACATGCGCTGAACTTCAAAATCAGCCCTTCCTTTGTCAAGGATCGCGAGGGTACACAGGCGGCGATCCGGATGCTGAAGGTCTATCTGGAGCAGATGGGCCCGCAGATTCAGATCAACTACCAGAATCCCAAGGATCTGCTAGATGCGCAGGTACATCCAGACAAACACCGGGATCTTGTTGTCCGCATCGCGGGCTACTGCGAATACTTTGTCAATCTCGACCATCGCCTCCAGTGCGAGATCATCGAGCGCACGTTGCATGAGGTTGGATAATGGTGGTCTAGCCTCCCCATACGACATAACAAGATGCCGACAGAGAAAGGAAGAATCAAATGGAAATGATGAAAGCGGTCGCCGCAATGGGCGACGGAACTGTAAAGATCGTTGAGGTGCCAAAGCCGGACAAGGTTGGCCCGTATGACTGTCTTGTGCGCGTGACGGCCTGTGGTCTTTGCAGCAGCACGGATTTGAAAATCATTTATAATGGCAGCGTTGCACAGAAGCCGGTCACGTATCCCACACTGCTCGGCCACGAGGGCGTCGGCGTCATCGAGCAGGTCGGCGAGAGAGTGCGCTATCTCAAGCCGGGCGATCGTGTCACGAGCCCGCTCGGCATGCTGACCCCTGCGCCCGGCTATACCCAGACCTTCGGCGGCATGAACGGCTATGCTTTGACTATGGATGTCAAAGCAATGGTGGAGGACGGAGTGAAAAGCCCGCTGTTCGGTATGCTGGACGATCCCATTCTGGACTTCCCGTCCAGACGGATTCCGGATGGCATGTCCGATCCCGATGCGGTCATGCTGCTGACCATGAAGGAAAACTATAGCGCGCTGAAAAACTTTGGTGTCCATGCCGGAAGCCGTGTGCTCATCTTCGGCGACGGTGCGGTTGCGCTGGGGCTGAGCTGCTTTGCGCGCTATCTCGGCGCAGTGAATGTTACGGTCGTCGGCCATCATGACGAGCGCCTTGCGCGCATCGCGGAGCTGGCAAAGGTCGATCTGACGCTCAACTCCAAGACCGAGAGCGTGGAGGAGAAGCTGGCAGGGCAGAAGTTCGACGTCTGCGTGGATGCGGCGGGAAGCCCTGAGATCGTCCTTCAGGGCGCGAAGTTCCTTGTTCCGTGCGGCGTTGTCGGTGTATACGGCGTGCTCAAGCGTGGCCACTCCACGATCGATCTGCTGGACCTGCCGAACAACGTCAGCGTCCACATCCTCAACTGGCCGTATCACGAGTTCCGCCAGCATGACGAGATGCTCGACATGATCGAAAAGGGCGTTGTGGACCCGAAGTGGTTCTACAGCCACGTGATGCCGATCGACGAGGCGCAGAAGGGCGTCGATATGATCCGCAATCGTGAGGCCTACAAGGTCATTTTCACGATGGAGTGAGGATAGAAGTATGAGTGAGAATTACGCTTTACAGCTGCGACACATCACAAAGTCATTTCCGGGTGTCAAGGCACTGAATGATGTGAGCTTCGACGTGCGTTACGGCACGGTCCACTCCATCGTTGGCGAGAATGGTGCCGGAAAGTCAACGCTGATGAAAATCATCAACGGCATGCATATGCCCAACAGTGGTGAGATTCTTGTAAACGGCGAAAAGCAGCATATCACTAGCCCGCAGATCGCCAAGAAGCTCGGCATATCCATGATCTTTCAGGAGCTTGTATATGCGCCGAACCTCTCTGTAGCAGAGAACCTCTGCCTCGGTGACCCACCCCGCACGAAGGCCGGATTTGTCGACTGGAAGACTATGCGCGAGCAGGCAGACGAGATTCTAAAAATCGAGCATATCCACACTACGCCGAATGCCATGATGTACACGGTGCCAATCTCTGACGCACAGATGATGGAGATTGTCAAGGCCACCTATCACAACGCGAAGATTGTCATCATGGACGAGCCAACATCTTCTTTGACACAGCATGAGTCCGAGCGTCTGTTTGATAAGATCCGCAGGCTCAAGGAAGAGGGCTGCGCAGTCATTTACATCTCGCACAAGATGGATGAGATTTTCCGCCTGAGCGACTATGTCACCATCATGCGCGACGGGTGCAGCATCAAGACCGCACCAATCGGCGAGTTTACGGAAAAGGACGTCATCTCCATGATGGTCGGCCGTGAGGTCAGCAATCTCTATCCGACCCGCGAGGAAAGTCAGGGCGAGGATGTACTCCGCGTTACAAATCTCAGCGGCGGCGTGTTCAAAGATGTCAATTTCCATGTACACGCAGGCGAGATCGTCGGTTTTGCAGGCCTTGTCGGCGCGGGACGCACGGAGATCGTCCGTGCCGTGTGTGGCTTTGACCCGATCATGTCGGGAACCGTGGAGGTCTCCGGTGCGCAGCTCAAGCCCGTCACCATCTCCAACGCCATCAAAAACGGTCTTGTTATGGCGAGTGAAGACCGCAGAAAATATGGTATCGTTGGCACTCGCAGCATAAAGGAAAACATTTCCCTGCCGAATCTGAAAAACCTTTCCAAGGGCGGCATCGTGCAGAAGGCAAAGGAAAAGAGCGCGGTGCAGACATACTTTGACCGCCTGCGCATCAAAGCCGGATCCCAGAACGTGCCGACCTACACGCTCTCGGGCGGCAACCAGCAGAAGGTCGTCCTTGCCAAATGGCTGATGGCCTCACCGAAAGTCCTCATCCTTGATGAGCCGACACGTGGAATCGACGTTGGCGCAAAGTATGAGATCTATGAGATCATGAACGAGCTGGCCCAGCAGGGTATGGGCGTCGTGATGATCTCGTCTGAGTTGCCGGAGTTGATCGGCATGTGCAAGAGGATCTACGTCGTTGCAGAGGGCCGCATCACGGGCGAGCTGAAGGGCGATGAGATCACGCAGGAAAGCGTTATGACTTACGCTACGGGGGGAAAATAAACAATGAAATTAAACAGCAGACAAAGAATGGTCAATTTTGTGGCCAAGTATTCCATTTACGTCATTACACTTCTGTTCATGATCATCTGCTCATTTCTGACGGATAAGTTCCTGACGGCGAGCAACCTTGTGAACATCCTCCGGCAGGTCACGGTGTATGCCGTGCTGGCCTTCGGTCAGGCGATCCTGCTGATCTCCGGCAACCTTGACCTCTGCGCAGGCTCGACCTGCTGCCTGACTGGCATTCTGGCGCTGAAGGCGTATCTCTCCACTGGCTCCATGGTCGTTGCGATCCTGGTCGGCATGGTTATGGGCCTCGTGATCAATACCTTCTCCGGCCTTGTGATCGCGCAGTTCAATCTGCCCGCGTTTGTTGCTACGCTTGGTATGCAGATGGCTGTCCGCGGCCTTTGCTACATTGTGACAGGCGGCTCAATGATCTCGCAGACCGGGCCGAACTGGAAGACGCTCGGCCAGGGTTTTGTGTTTGACGTCATTCCCATCTCCGTCATCGTCATGCTGATCGCAGCGGTCATCCTGTGGGTGCTGCTGGATCAGACGGTCGTCGGACGAAAGTTCTATGCTCTCGGCGGCAGCCGTGAGGCGGCGCGCGCCTGCGGCATCAACCTCAAAAAGTACGTCATCCTTGCCTATGCGCTTTCTGGCCTGTTCATCGGTCTGGCGGGCGTCCTGTATACCTCCCGCGCCAACTGCGGCGTCGCCACTGGCGCGCAGGGCTATGAGGGCCAGGCCATTTCTGCCACCGTCATCGGCGGCATCGGCTTTGCCGGCGGCACAGGCTCGGCATGGGGCGCCATCGTCGGCGCGGTCGTGCTTGGCATCATCAGCAACATTCTGAACCTCCTCGGCGTCGACTCCTATGTCCAGCAGATCATCAACGGCGCCATCATTGTCCTTGCGGTTGGCCTCGACACGTTCACCAGATCCCTCCGTGTCTCCCAATAAATCACAAACACAAAACGTTCAGAAAGGAATCATGAAAATGAAAAAATGGATCGCACTGCTTCTCGCGCTCGTTATGGCGTTCACGCTGATCGCCTGCGCCAAGAATGACGCCGCCCCCAGCGACGAAACGCCTGCAAACGACAACTCCACCGCGGATACCAAGACGGATGACAACTCCGCCGAAAAGAAAGACACCTTTAAGATGGCATGGCTGCATAATGCTGCAGACCAGTGGCATCACCAGACTGCGCTGGTCTGCAAGGAGGCTATCGAAAATCACTTTGACAACGTCGAAGTGACGCTGTTCGATAGCAAAGCAGACGCTGCTGAGATTCAGCCATTCCTGGAGCGCTGCATTTCCGAGGGCGACTGGGATCTTGTCATGTATGGCACCCTCTCGGATGACAGTGACTACATCAAGCAGCTTGAGGATATGGGCACCAACGTCATCTACTACGCCATCACGTGGGACTTCCTCAAGGGCAAATGCTCTAACTTTGTCTGCTCTGAGTATGATCTGGCCTATCAGTCCGCCATGGCAGTCATTGACCAGATCCCTGAGAACGGCAAGGTCCTGATGCTCGGCGGCGCCGAGGGCTACTCCGGCTCCATCCTGCGCGGTCAGGGCTTCAACGATGCACTGGCAACCCGCCCCGACATCACGGTTCTTGACTATAAGTATCACAAGTTCGACAAGGTCAGCGCCATGACCCAGATGGAAGACTGGATCACAAAGTACGGTGACGACGGCTTTGACGCCATCTTCTCCGAGAACGACGCGATGGCGCTCGGCGCGATCGAGGCAATGAACTCGGCTGGTATCGACGCCAAGGCAAAGGTCATCTGCGGCGTGGACGCGCTGTATGAGGGCTGCATGGCCATCAAGGAGGGCTACATTGATGCCTCCAGCGCACAGTCCTCTGATGACTATGCAAATGCGCTGATCGACCGCATCGAGAAGCTGCAGAGCGGCGAGGTCGATTCTCACTGCGTCGACGACCAGATCTTCAACGCGCTTCTGGTCACGCAGGACAACGTCGACGAGATGCTGGCCCGCTATGCCGAGCTTGGCTATGACGGTCAGTAAGCATCCGTTATAAAGAACATTCCTTAGCACTTGGCGGGGATCTTCCCTTGGGAAGGTCCCTGCAGTCAATATCAGAGCGGAGGAAACGAACATGGGACTGTTTCACTGTCCGGTCGGCGCCGTCGGGCGCGGTGGTGACGGATGCATCGGCTGCGGCCTGTGCTGCGCTACCAGTAAGGAGGCACGCGTCGCAGCTACGCAGAAAGTGCGCGCGTATATTCGCGCCACAGCGCAGCGCGACACGCGCCTGCAGATCCGCAAGATCGCCGTCTGCGGCAAGGGCGGCTCTGGCAAGAGCACGGTCACTGCGCTCCTCTCCGATGCGCTGAGTGAGCTTGGTTATGAATGTCTGGTGATCGACACCGACCATTCCAATAACGGCCTTTACCGCAAGCTCGGCCTGCGTGAGGAGCCAAAGCCTGTTTTTGACGCAGAGGCGGGCGCAGTCCGCGACGCCGCGTGGATGCAGGCGGAGACGATCGATTTTGCGGACATCCCTGAGCAGGTCGCGCCTTATTGCGGCACACGGCGTCTGCTGGCCTCCGGCAAGATCAGCGATCCGCTTCAGGGCTGTGCCTGCGCAATGAGCACCTGTGCGCAGCTGCTGCTTCAGCGGCTTGAACCGGACCCGCGTCAGCTTGTGATTGCTGACCAGGAGGCTGGTGTGGAGAGCTTTGGCCGCGGGATCGAGACGGCATGTGATACGGTGCTGATCGTGGTGGAGCCGTCGATGGAGTCTCTGGAGCTGGCAAAGAAAATTCAGGACATGGCGCAGGGACTGGGCATCCGGCGCGTGCGTGCGATCCTGAATAAGATCGAGGATCCGGAGCAGGCCGAGTTCATGATCGAGCGCCTCTGCGAAGCCAACATCCGATATCTCGGCGCGCTGGAAAGCAGTCGAAGATGGCGGACGGTCAATCTCCGGGGCGAGCCGCTGACTGCGGAGCAGGATGACGGCGCGGTCTATGCAGTCGCAAAAAACATGCTTGATGAGGCGCAGATGCCTTATCGCAAACAAAGAGAAAGGAAAGAGGAAACATAATATGCTGAGTATGGAGGAACAAAAGGTTCTTGTGGAGCAGATTCTTGGCTCGCCGCTGCCGCAGCTGGACGAGATTTATATGCAGGGTGCAAAACTGTATGACGCAACGGCGCCGAACCGCTTTATCACGCCGTATCTGCTGAGTCTGCTGTATACGCCGTTTGAGATGAAGCTGGTTCTGCAGCTGCCGGGAAGCGCGGAGGAGGTCGCGGAGAAGCTTGGGCTTGAAACAGAACCTGTGCGCGAGGCGCTCGACAGGCTGCTGCGTTATGGGCGGCTGCTGCCGCTCAAGAAGGGCAGACCCGGCTATGCGCCGTCAGTCGATGTGATGACCATCCGCGACCAGATCGGCCTGGCCTACAACGCGCAGGGTCTTGACTGGAATCAGGAAATGCCGCTGTTCCGCCTGATGGAGGCATGGCGGCAGATGCCGAACCCGCCACAGGCATTGATCGACGCAATATATGGCTCGTTCCGCGTGATCCCGAAATATGCGTCGATCAAGCATCTACCCGGTGTGATGTACTGCGAAAACCTGCGGGAGATCATGCAGTCGTTCCAAGAGGTCGGAAAGTTTGCACTGCAAATGTGCGTCTGCCGCAGTTATAAGTCCTATCTTGACCGCGGGGAATACAGCGCCGATCATTGCCAGTGCGGCTTCCATGAGCACAGCCCGAAGGACAGCCACTGTATGACCTTCGGTACACGCGCCGACTTTGCGGTGGAGCATTTCGGTGGACATTATGCGACGCAGGAGGAGCTGGAACGCTGCCTGAAGGAGATCGACGAGTCCACGGCCATCGTGTCTGCGCACAATAAGCGTCAGATCGATTTTATTTGCAGCTGCTGTGACGACTGCTGCGCTATGGCGGATCTGGAGCATCACGGTCTGCCGATCCGCATCCCGAGCCGCTTCCGCCCGTCGGTAAAGGAAGACGCGTGCGTCGGCTGCGGCCTGTGCGAGAGCCGCTGCGTATTCGATGCCGTTCATGTGGAAAACGGTACGGCCAGCATTCGGGAGGACAAGTGCATGGGCTGCGGCAACTGCGTCGTCACGTGCCCCGCGGGTGCGCTGCGGATGCAGGTGGTGCATGACGTGGACTGGATCCCGGATTACTGGGCAGACGACAACAACTGGAACATTCCGGGCGAAAACACCGCAGACTATATTGAAAAGCTGCGGGCCGGACAGGATTGACGCGGCAGGAGAGCGTATGAGCAGATTCGGAACATTTTCAGTCGAAAGTTACGGCCAGCTTCCGGGCGGCGAGGTCGTGTGGCTGGTGCGCCTGCGCGCGGATTCCGGCCTTCAGGCTGAAGTGCTGACGCTCGGCGCGACACTGCACGGACTGAACGTCCCGACGGATGCAGGCGCAGTGGACGTTGTGCTGGGAAAGCTGTCTCTGGAGGGGTATTTACAGAACGGCCTTTGCAATTCCAGCGTGATCGGGCGCTGCGCGAACCGCATTGAGGGTGGCGCGTTCACATTGAATGGAAAACAGATCCAGTTAGAGCGTAATTTCGGCGGCCACTGCGTCCACGGCGGAAGTGGCTGCTACGCCGCAAAAAACTTTGCATTTTCCGTGCTTCAGGAGCCGCAGGCACTGCGGCTGCATATGACGCATCTGGATGACGGTGCCGGCGGCTTTCCAGGGCAGCTGTTTTTCAGCGTGGATTATGTCCTGAGCGACGATGCTCTGCGGCTGGAATACCGTGCCGTCCCGACGGCGGATACGCCGTGGAGTGTGACGAGTCACGCCTATTTTGACCTCAACGGCCACGGCAGCGGCGCGGCAGAAGATCAGCTTTTACAGATAAGTGCCGACAGAGTCCTCTATACCGCGCCAGATGGCATCCCGGAGCACGTTCCGGTGGAGGTGGCGGGTACGGCGTTTGATTTCCGGAGTCCGCGTCTCCTGCGCGACGCGCTGCGCACCGATGCGCCGCAGCTCCGCCAGCAGGCGGGCTTTGATCATAACTACTGTCTTGACGGCAGCGGATTCCGGCGTGCGGCCGTCTTGCACGGCTGCCGAAGCCATGTTACAATGGAAGTCTGGACAGACCAGCCCGGCATGCAGCTGTTTACGCTCAACCACGTTCCGTCTCCGATAGAGGGTAAGAACGGGAAACACTATCGGGCGCACGGTGCAGTGTGCCTGGAAACGCAGCAGTATCCGAATGCCGTGAACGAGCCTGCGTTTCCGAGCTGCGTGATCAGGGCCGGGGAGACAGCCAGCACGGTGACAGAGCTGCGCTTTTATGAGGAAAGAACAAAGGAGGACGACTGAATGGATGCGATCGAGGCCATTCTGACCCGAAAAAGTGTGCGGAAATTCACATCCCAGCCCATTGAACCGGAGAAGCTTCATCTGCTGCTGGAGGCGGCCATGTCCGCGCCGAGTGCGACGAATGCGCGTGATTGGGCGTACATTGTTGTGAATGCGCGCGAGACGCTGGAGAAAATGGCGGACGGAAACGGAAAATACGCCCAGCCGCTGCGCGGCGCAGCAATGGGCATCCTCATTTGCGGAGACATGCATAAGGCTGTCCGCACGGCGGAGGAGTTCTGGGTGATCGACGGCGCAATTGCAGCAGAGAATCTCTGCCTGTGCGCGCACGCGCTCGGCTTGGGTGCGGTCTGGCTCGGCACGTGGCCGCGTGAGGATGCCGTGAAGGCACAGCGCGAGCTTTTCAAGCTGCCGGAGCACATCATCCCGCATTCCATCCTCGCTCTTGGTTATCCACAGGAGCCAGCCGTGTGCAATCGTCCGAGTCGCTACGATGCTTCGTGTGTACACATGGAACGTTGGTAAGTAAAAAAGACAGGGGCTATCTCCTCAAGTCTATATGAAGAATCACAACGTGCTGCCAGTGTCAAGGCTGCTTCACACCGCTGACGCGGCTGCTATTGATTCTGATTATTTATGGTTATTCTGTATCCTCTCCAATATTGTTCATACCCATCAGGGCTTCATCTTCGGTCCCGAATAAAGTCATAAAAGCGGTGAGGCAGTTCCATTCAGGATCGCCTCACCGCCATTATTTCACAGCAGCATTTTATAGTTCCATTGCATTCTCGTTCAACAAGAACTCATACAAGCCAAGATGCAGAATTCCATCGTCATCCGTCCATGCTTTCATGGACGACTTGCTGATGATTATTTTCTTAAAAAAATCCTTTGTATTTTTCAGAGGTCTGAGTTCTGTCTCCATTTTGGACGGGTCGTTCACGTTCAGGGCCGACTGAATATAATATTTCTTCGTGCCTCTGTTGACGACAAAGTCAATCTCGCACTGTTTTCTGGACTGCTTCTTTTCGACTGTCTCCGAAATCTCCACCACGCCGACATCTACCGAGCAATCCCGGCACAGCAGTTCGTTATATATGATGTTTTCCATGATGTGCGTTTCCTCCTGCTGTCGGAAGTTCAGTCGGGCGTTGCGAAGGCCGATGTCAGTGCAGTAATACTTCGACGGATATTCAAAGTATTTCTTCCCCTTGACATCATAGCGTTTGGCATTGCTGAACAGGAAGGATTCCATCAGGTAGTTCAAATAGTTAGAAATTGTCGTGCTTGAAACAGAGATGTTCTTTACTGTACCCAGTGTATTGGCAATCTTGCTGGCATTGGTAAGCGAACCGATAGACGAGCACAAATCATCCGTCAGTTCTGCAAGCACATCCGGAAGGGCAATATCATAGCGCTCGGCAATGTCCTTGAAGTAAACCTCCGTAAAAAGGCTTTGCAGATAGGCCATCTTATCGTTGCCTGTTTTTCTGGACAAAACCAGCGGCATCCCACCGTACAAGGCGTATTCCTCGTATGCATCGATCTTATCTCCGCCGATGGCGGTGTAGTATTCCTTGAACGAAATGGGGTAGACGCGAACTTCATCACCACGCCCACGGAAAACGGTCAGAACGTCCTTTGTCAGCATTTTTGAGTTGCTGCCGGTTACATAGATGTCCACGTTGCGAAGCCGCATAAGACCGTTCAGTACATTGTACAGCCGGATGGAGTCCGGATTCTTCAATTCTTCTTTCGCAATCGCATACTGTACCTCATCAATGAGGATATAATACATGTCTTTTGAGACGATTTTGGCGCGAATAAATTTGGACAGTTCTTCCGGATCACGGTATTTGATAAAGGTATCGTCATCCAATGCAATCGAGATGATCTGTTCCTCCTTGACGCCGCGCTCAATCAGATAATCATAGAACAGGTTAAAAAGGAGAAAGCTCTTCCCACAGCGTCTGATCCCAGTGATCACTTTCACCAGTCCATTTTCTTTTCGGTCAATGAGTTTTTGCAGATAGTGATCCCTTCGGATGGTTTGATTCATACAACGGCCCTCCGTTTGTTTGAAACTTAGTGCTTATCATTCTCAACTTACAAAAGAATTATACTGTTGACCCAGGTCAAAGTCAATAATTTCGCTTGAGTTCTTGTGCTTAAAGCAGCAACTTTCAAATGCGCAAATAATAAAAGCCTATGCCCTCGCTGCATAGTCGGATAATTATCAGTCGAGCAATGCAAAGGGAGCGCCAGATCTCTCTGATGCTCCCGTAATATTGTATTGTCATCCTAGCGTGTTTCAATGCAGATGCTCTGCTTTGCGGAGCCCTTTTGTCGGCGCAGACAGA
>OGFN01000533.1_pt1 | contig 18962 bp, 18 predicted proteins | sample 1570921 | NCBI WGS metagenome assembly OGFN01 (sample SAMEA2581940, study PRJEB24529) | metagenome | biome: Human gut stool | place: China | collected 2011
TATGGTGGCGCAATTTTCAATTAGAATACAGCGCATTTTTCAATTAGTATCTACATGTATAGCTTGTGTGCGTTACTCATTATCTTATGTAAATCGAACTTTTTCATGGCGTTACCTATTTTTAGTTATCACTTTCGTTTGCTTCTCTCAGGTTTTTTCTGTTCCTTTGTTTATTGTTTATTGTTTGATGTTGCAAATATACAAACATCATTGATATATCAATTATATTATCACATAAATATCATTGATATTATCATTTATTAACATCTAATTAAAAATATATTAATGATATGTTTGATTTAAAAGGATTCAGACGGGCTTTTAATATCACTCAAAAGCAAATTGCAGACATATTCGAGTGTAATCAATCTAATATATCAATGATTGAAAAGTTTGGAAAAGATTTAGAGGATTATCAGAGGGATAAGCTAATAGAGAAATTTGGAAGTGATTCTGTAATGAAGTTTCAGGTAACATCATTCCTTGACGACAACAATCTTTCGGAGTCTCCTTCCGACTTTACAACTTACCTCCTACCGATGTCTGCGATGGGTGGTTCCCTTACCGGATTTGCCCCTCAGGGAACTGCATTGCAGGAGTGTGAAAAGATAATATCACCCATCAAAGGGGTGGATTTCGCAATTTCTGTGTATGGCGAGAGCATGGCTCCTGAATACCCCTCAGGGTCGAAGATTCTTATCAAGAAAATTAATCCGGGTATCTTCATTGACTGGGGAAAAGCATATGTCCTTGACACACCGAACGGAGTTATCGTGAAGGAGATACACGAGTGCAAGGATAAGGAAGGGTATATAAGGTGTCACTCAATAAACCCCGACCCTAAATTCTCAGATTTTGATGTACCTCTTTCAGAAGTATACGGTATGTATAGAGTATTAATGTGTTTATCAGCAAAATAATATAACTATGGATTTTAAAGACGCAATAAAACAGCTTGCAGACAGAGTTGGTAAGCTGAAAGAAAACATTCAGACAGAAGAAGCTACAAAGAACGCTTTCATTATGCCTTTTATCAACGCATTGGGATATGATGTATTTAACCCTTTAGAAGTAATTCCCGAAATGACTTGTGATATAGGTACAAAGAAGGGAGAAAAGATTGATTATGCAATCATGAAGGACGAGCAACCTATTCTTTTGATTGAATGTAAGCACTGGAAACAAGATTTGAATATTCACGATAACCAGCTATTACGTTACTTCAATGTTTCTAAGGCTAAATTTGGACTTTTGACAAACGGTATCATTTACCGCTTTTATACAGACCTCAAAGAACCTAATATCATGGATGATAAACCGTTCCTCGAAGTCGATATTACAGATCTCCGTGATAACCAAATTGAAGAACTCAAGAAATTCCATAAATCATATTTTGACGTTGAAAATATACTCAGTTCTGCAAGTGAATTAAAGTATATGGGAGAGCTCAAAGCCATTATACAAAATGAATTCTCCAACCCAAGTGCAGATTTTGTTAAGATGTTTGCAACCAAAGTATATGACGGACGCATGCTACAGAATGTTGTAGACCAATTTACCCCATTAGTCAAACGTGCTATTTCATCACACATCAACGACATTATTAACGAACGTTTAAAAGGCGCTTTAACCGTTAGTGATGCAAAACCTGTAGTACAGCCAAAAGAGGAAACTCCAACAGAAGTACAAGTCGAAGCACAACCCGAATCAAAAATTGTAACGACGGAAGAAGAACTTGATGCATACCGTATCATACAGGCTATTTGCCGTCAGAAAGTAGATGTATCAAGAATTGCATATCGTGATGCACAAACCTACTTTAGTGTGTTGCTTGATGACAACAACCGCAAACCTATTTGTCGTATGTACTTTAATACGGCAACAAAATATGTAGCAACCATTGACGAAAACAAGAAAGATGTAAAACATGCTATTGAAAACCTTGATGACTTATTCCAATATACTGAAGATTATTTCAAGGCTATTGATATGTATGAAAATAAAGAATGATATATATCTCCCTACTGCAGAATCAGTAGGGAGTTTTCCCATTAAATAAGATATGAATAAATCACACAATCGCAATATAGTTTCATGGATAGCATTGGCTCTATCAATCATTGCCTGCATTATTACATGGGCTAGAGTAGACGTTTATTTTACGAATGATACATTCGTTGGTATCATGGCAGGATTCATGGGAGCATGTGCAACCATCCTTGTGGGTGTACAGATATATAATAGTATTGAAACATCTAGAAAGATAAAAGATATAGATAATTTGCAAACAAAGATAACAAAAGATATTGATTTCCTTAAAGATGAAAAAGAAAGACTTGAACATTACACAAATTACCGAACATTCATTTCACTTGGGGTAGCAACAAGCAAAGAACGTCCTATTTTTGCATTAAAAAAATATCTAAATGCATTAAATGAAGCCCTATATCTAAATGATGCACGTTGTATAAATAGAGCCTTATCAAATATAGAAATCTTTTGCAGAAAATCAGAGGTAATAAATCCTTTTACTATTAATAAAGATCCTTTTAACGCTAATTTATATAAACCTGAAAATCTAGAAGAATATCAATCTTTTCCTTTGATAATAGATAGATATAAAACATGTTATAACAAAATTGTCAAATTACAGCAAGAATGCCAAAAACAATAATACACTGTGCCTTAAATAGAAGTTCATCTTCGCACTGCCAGCTTTCCCCATCTGTACTCGGATGGGGATGCCGGTTCCTGACAACGCCTATCGAAGAGATTCCCATAACAGCCCAGGAAAAAGCCAAGCTGTTTTCTAAGGTCTATCGGGAGGCAAAACAGAAAGGAGTACTAGAATGCCCGCACTACCGTTCCATGTTCATTGATGAAGTGCTGGAAAATATAGGAATAAATTAAATCTAAATGTTAAAAATCAATGTTTTTGCTTATATAATTTACCGCTCTTATTGTTTAATGTTTATTGTTTAGTATCTTTGCAAAAGACATATATACAAACAATTATGGGAAGTGTAAAAAATATTGATGTAAGCAGAAATACTCGACCGATTCATACAGTACGGAGCAAAGGTGAAAGATTAGGATGGAAAAGTATGTCTGAAGAGAAACGACGCTCTCTAAAAGAAATAGTAGGAGAAGGAGAAAAAGTTAATCGCCATAATTATTGTTTCTTTACTTATACTACGAAATTGTTAATACCATAATCAATCATGCTAGAAAAAGTTCAAGCATACGATATTAAATTCATACAGAAAGCGTCACCGACCTCACGTGACGCTTTTAATTTTTGTAGAGTCTACCGTTTCTATACAGATCCTATACCAACTTGTCAAAGATTAAAATATATCATCCGAGCAGAAGCACATGATAAAGTTTTTGCAATTAAATTTTATGCCGCAAGGGATAAAAAATTAGATAATAAATACAACCGGATACTAGGTGTATACGATTATATAAGCGCATTACGAATCTTTTATACATGCGCTTCAATAATCCCAAAACTAATGGAGGATTTTCCTGAGTATTCATATATAGTCAATGGAGCCCGAACTATTGACATAAATAAAAAAATAGAGAACGAATCAGAAACACAACGATTTAGGGTATATAGAGCTTTAGCCACAAAAATCATTGGAACAGATTCATTCGAACACTATCAATTCAAAGAAATTAGTTCATATTTATTAGTCAAAAAGCAACCTAACATTGATACTGAAGAAGAAAAAAATAAAATCAAACAAATGTTCTTAGACAGATATAAGATAGAAGATATATGATAAGAATTTAGAAAATACCTAATACAAGTTCAAGCATAGCCGAAGGTCAATCCTCCGGCTTTTCTTTTGTATAGAAACTCCAATCAAATAAATCTATGAGTTTCCGGTTTGCTTCCCACAAGGGCTTAAAGTCCTTTTCAATATAAACCCTTGCAAGAGCCAATTTCGGATCACTATGATTAAGCATTTCATCCACACGTGCAATATCTATTCCTAATCTATTGGCACAAATGGATGCCATTGAGTGCCGAGCATAATAGAAATTCAAGTCAGGTACACCAATCGTCTGCCCCACCTTCTTCAAACCCAAATTTATCGCCTTGTTGAAATCATCGGCCGACACATACTTCTCAGAAAATGAGAACACACGGTCTTTCCCCTTATATCTATCAAGTAAAGAAGAGATCTCAGGCTCCACTTTTACCTGTATGAAAGCATTATCCTTCCGCCTTCCTTTCGTTTTTTTCCGCTCATAGGATATAATCCCATCCTCGAAGCCAATGAGATCATACATATCAGCAGAATTTATACCCATGAGAGCGAATGATAAAAGGAACACGTCTTTCGCCATATTCAACTGATAGTATGGGCTCCCATTCCGGAAGTATGGAAGGTCTATAATCTCCTGAATCTGCTCGACGGTGAGGACACGGGAAGCAGTCTGAATATTCTCTGGCATGGTATATCTATTAAAAGGAGAAAGAGGTATTCGTATCAGTCCGGCTTCGTCATCATTATACTCATACTTTGCCTGATTGAACACAGCTTTGAGGACAGTCATGTACAACTTTATGGCATTATTCTTTTTCGTCTGACCTTTAGATAACAATGGAGAGCTGCTTTTATTCACACCTCTCATGGACGGTTCACTTCTCAGAAATCTTTCATAGTTTTTTAGAAATGATACAGTGACCATATTTACATCAAGACTACCACCAGCAAATCTCTCCAATGCGTTCATCGCCACGCGATAGGTATGTGCACTTCCCTCACGGCCATTCCGCTCCATATCATCAGCACATTTCCTTCCGTATGCAATTATATCAAGGGAAAAGACTTCGTCTTCTTGAATATAACTTACTACCTGATCAATATTCCACTTTTCAGCACACACACCGGCCTTGGCCAGCTTTCTACGATAAGATAAAATCAGTTCATCCATCAGGTCGATAACTGCCTGATTCTTGATTCTGATTTTCTCAACACCACCCTCTTTCTTCTTTGTGATATCAGAAGAAGAAACATATTGTGATGTCCGTATGTATTTTGATTTTCTGTCCTGAGTAACACGTATCTTTACATTATATGTTCCATCCTCTCTTTTCTGGTGAGGGAAAACAACGACCTTGAATGTAGCCATATTTTCGTAAAACAATCGTAAAACTTATGTCCACAAAAATAGGATAAATCCACGGATAATAAAGAACCTTAAATTCAATTTTTATTTGAAATATGCGTTCAGGAAGCTACAGAAGGGATTTTTCATATTTTCCCAGTTTTTCTTTCGGATAATTAAAAATATCTTCTTAGCTTTGTCAGTGAATATTTGTTATTTTATACACAAATACCCATGCTAAGTAAAAATAAAATTAAATATATCCGTTCGCTGGAATTAAAAAAGAACCGGAAAGAAGAACATGCCTTTCTGGCAGAAGGGAACAAGTTAGTAAACGATTTAATCAACCACTTTTCATGCCAGTTGCTGGTTGCTACCAAAGAATGGCTGCAAAGTCATCCCCATCTGCAAGCAGCCGAAATAATAGAAGTTACTCATGAAGAACTTTCACGAGCCAGTCTGCTAAAAACCCCGCAGGAAGTTCTTGCCGTTTTCGAGCAACCTCATTACGAATTCGATGCAAACGTAACAGACCAGTCTTTATGTTTGGCCTTAGATGATGTACAAGATCCCGGAAATTTAGGAACAATCATCCGCATTGCCGACTGGTTTGGAATAGAGCATATCTTCTGTTCTTCCGGAACTGCTGATGTATACAATCCTAAAACCATACAAGCTACAATGGGAGCAATAGCACGTGTCAAATTGCATTATTGCAATTTACCTGATTTTTTAAAAAGTGCTTCTCAAAAGAATACCCCTATTTTCGGAACATTTCTTGATGGAGAAAATATATATACCCAAGAATTACCTGCCAATGGAATTATCATCATGGGGAATGAAGGCAATGGCATAAGCAAACAAATAGCAGAAATGGTTACTCACCGCATACTCATTCCCAATTACCCACAAGGATGTGAAACAAGTGAATCATTGAATGTTGCAGTAGCTACTGCCATAGTCTGTGCCGAATTTAGAAGAAGAACTGCCTGGTCATCCTCATTTTAATAACATAATACGACTGTTTCCGGCAAATTCCATTAAAGAAACATTAAACGGATATATCCAGTATGCACGGAGCGTAGTTTCACAAACAGGAATTTTGCTTATACGCTTTTTGAATTCAGAAAAATTCTCTTCCGGATTTTTCCATATCGGACAAGGAGAAAGTACGACCAATCCGGGAAGCCATTCGGTAGCAGAGATTTCTTCTGTAAACGGATAAAGCTTGCTTACTCTCCTATCTTCTTCAAGCTCTAAAACTTGGGAAGATTTTATTTCGGCTGTAAGCAAGCTATATACTCTGTGCGTAGCAAAACGTTTCATTTCCGATTTTCAATTTTTCTCATGGGCTGCATGATTGCTTTCTCCTGAAGTCTTACCTTCTTGCTCTCTGTATCCGGAAGGTCAACTTTTTGGATAGTATCGGCAACCTGCTCTTGTTCTTTCTCCATATTATGATAACGGGTCAGATGAATATCGTCAATCAGCACACTACTCTTAGGATTTTTCTCATCTGTGTAATATACAAACCCACTGATACTACGAATGGTGAAAGCAGAATCGGCACGGACATACAAACGCTGTTTACCTGAACTAGATACTATACGAGTCAGCCCTTGCACACTATCATTGTCAAAGTAAAAGTTCAATGCCATTACAGCTTTTCCAGAAGGACGTCCATTTTTCGGCATAAAATGAAAATCAGCAGTCAGCTCCATTGCATCGTGCGGCTTGAAGGTTGTGTCAGCTTTCAAATCAAACATCAGTTTATTTGTCAGAACTGAAGCAGAAAGCCAATATAATGTCCGGTCTTGCCATACATCTACTGTATCTCCCGACATAGAAACATCAATCTGGTTATCACGTTTAGCTACTTGCACCTTCATATGTTTCTCTTCATTTTCAAAACGCTTTTGCAGGTTTTGATAAATCGTTGCCAGCTGGTCACTATTACGAGTATACCACACCATAGACGAGTCAAACTCCTCTTCCGTCACATGATGCTTCTGAAAAACATACTTAAAATAAGCGTCTTTTTTGTAGTTTTCCGTATACGAAACAGAGCTACTCATCGTAGAAGCTAAATGATAATCGTACAGCAGACTTTCCATTGCATCCGGCTGGATAATATCTTCCGGAATCTTCTTGCCACAACCTGCCATACCTGGCAGAAAAGCAGCAACTAACAACCAACTAGCTTGTTTTTTCATTGTTTTATTTCTTTGGAGTCTTTAGGATGAGTACCATTGCCCAGATAACTGCTATAAAAAATAAGCAAGCTGATAATGCCACAACTAATTGCTGCATCGGCAAAATTAAAGATCGGGCTAAAGAATATGAAACGTTCTCCTCCCCAGAAAGGCATCCATTCCGGCCAGTGAGTATCAATGATAGGGAAGTAAAACATATCCACCACTCTGCCATGAAGCCAGTCGGCGTAACCTTGCCCTACAGGAACCCATGACGCAATCTGATAATGAGTGCTCTCACTGAATATTTCACCATAACATACACAGTCGATGATATTACCTATTGCCCCTGCAAGAATAAATGCCAGACACACGACGTAACCGGTTTTCAGCTTCTCCTTCTGAGTCGTAATTTTATGCAGATACCAGGTAATTAATACGACAGCCACGATACGGAATAAAGTAAGAAACAATTTCGGCAGTACTTCCATGCCGAAAGCCATTCCGTTGTTTTCCGTAAAGTATATATAAAACCAGTCAGTTACATGGATATTCTCATGCAGATACATATGAGTTTTTATCCATATCTTTATTACCTGATCAATCAGCAAAACCGCAAAAACTATCAAAGCCGCCAGGCGTCCTTGTGTCAAAAATTTCTTCATAAATACCTATATACATTAACATATTTGTCACTCAGACAGGCATAATATGGTCTCTCTCCACTCATTTTACCTGTCTGAATGACAAATCTATCATCAAATTATTTCTTGCCCTGCTGCTTTGCTTCGATACTTAGTGTAGCATGAGGTACAGCACGGAGTCTTTCTGCCGGAATAAGTTTTCCTGTTTCACGACAGATACCGTAAGTTTTGTTCTCAATGCGCACCAAAGCTGCACGCAGGTTTTGAATAAACTTCAGTTGGCGAGCAGCCAGACGAGTTGTTTCTTCCTTCGATAATGTATTGGCTCCTTCTTCCAAAACCTTGTAAGTAGGTGATGTATCATCAGTATCATTACCGTCGGTATTCATTATACTGCTCTTCAGTTTTTCATAGTCGCGTTCTGCGAGCTGAAGTTTTTCCATGATAATGGCACGGAACTCCTCGAGTTCAGCGTCAGAGTATCTCGTTTTTTCAGCCATAAGATTAAGTATTTAAAAGTTAATAATAGTCTAAGATATGTAATCCGCTGCGCTTGTCACTTCCGAAAAAGAATTTTCTTTAGCAAGTAGCGTAGCGCATTACATTCTTATTAGTTCAATATCACAATTTTGTAACTTTCACATAAAGTGAGAAGTCATCGAAATTCAGTTCTGTTCCATCAGCAACTTCATCAGCCAGTGTCAGTGAATTTGCCAATACCTGGTTACAAATATAAGTATTATATTCGTTTACAGCACCATCCGTGTCAGGATTTTTAGATAAGACAATATTTATCTTATCAGTTATTTCAAAACCACTACTTTTACGTATATTCTGAATTCTGTTCACCAGTTCACGGGCAATACCTTCACGCTTCAACTCTTCTGTAACAGTTACTTCCAAAGCCACAGTCAGCTTACCTTCATTGGCAACCAACCAACCTGGTATATCTTCACTGAATATTTCTACATCAGTAGCTTCTACAACTGCTTCTCCACCATCGAGCTGGAATGTATACTTACCGTTCTTTTCAAGTTCGGCAATAGCCTCCTGGCTCATTTCAGAAACAGCAGCTGCCACAGCTTTCATCTGTTTACCAAATTTCGGACCAAGTTTCTTGAAGTCACATTTTACCTTCTTCACCAATACTCCTGAAGCACCTTCCACAAAGCGAACTTCTTTCACGTTCACCTCGCTCATGATAAGATCCTTCACAGCTTCGATATGACGCTTCTGATCTTCATCAACTACCGGGATCATAATACATTGCAGCGGCTGACGAACCTTGATATTCACTTTACGACGCAAAGCCAATACCATAGATGTTACATCTTGTGCCATCTGCATACGTGCCTCAAGTTCTGTATTAATCAGGCTCTCGTCTGCAACCGGGAAGTTAGCAAGGTGTACAGAAACGACATTATCACGTCCTGTCACGCTAATTAAGTCCATATACAAACGGTCTGCATAGAACGGAGCAATCGGCGCCATCAATTTGGCAACAGTTTCCAGACAGGTATAAAGAGTCTGGTAAGCAGAAAGCTTGTCAGCCGACATACTGCTTCCCCAGAAACGTTTACGATTCAAACGAACATACCAGTTACTCAAATTGTCGTTTACGAAGTCAGTAATCAAACGGCCAGCCTTAGTCGGTTCATAATCGTTATAGCAAGCATCTACATCCTTAATCAAAGAATTGAGTAAAGACAATATCCAACGATCGATTTCTGGACGTTCAGCAACCGGAACATCAGCTTCTGCATATGTAAATCCGTCAACATTTGCATACAATGCAAAGAACGAATATGTATTATACAATGTACCAAAGAACTTACGACGCACTTCGTCTACTCCATCTGTATCGAATTTCAAGTTATCCCATGGTGATGAGTTGGTTATCATATACCAACGCAACGGATCTGAACCGAATTTTTCGATAGCACCGAACGGATCGACAGCATTACCCAAACGTTTGGACATCTTGTTTCCATTCTTATCGAGCACAAGACCATTAGAGATTACATTCTTGTAAGCCACGCTGTCGAATACCATCGTAGCGATAGCATGCAGAGTAAAGAACCATCCACGAGTTTGGTCCACACCTTCAGCGATAAAGTCGGCAGGATAATAAGAACGGTTATCAACGATTTCCTTGTTTTCGAACGGATAATGCAACTGAGCATAAGGCATTGCACCTGAATCGAACCAAACGTCTATCAAATCGCTTTCACGCTTCATCGGCTTGCCACTGGCAGAAACCAATACGATGTCATCTACATACGGACGATGCAAATCAATCTTATCATAGTTTTCCTTACTATACTCACCCGGAACGAAACCAAGTTTCTTATAAGGATTCTCTGCCATAAATCCGGCAGCAACAGATTTTTCGATTTCATTGTAGAGTTCTTCTACCGAACCAATACAAAGTTCTTCTCCTTCTTCACTGCGCCAGATAGGAAGCGGAGTTCCCCAATAACGAGAACGGCTCAAGTTCCAGTCATTCAAGTTTTCCAGCCATTTACCGAAACGTCCTGTTCCAGTAGATTCCGGTTTCCAGTTGATAGTTTTGTTTAATTCTATCATGCGGTCTTTGGCTGCAGTAGAACGGATAAACCAGCTGTCGAGTGGATAATAAAGCACCGGCTTATCAGTACGCCAGCAGTGTGGGTAATTGTGCACATGCTTCTCCATCTTGAATGCAAGTCCAGATTGTTTCAGCATCATGCAAATATATACATCAAGTGATTCAGCAGCCTGAGCAGCTTTTTCATCATACTTGCCATCCACAGTAAACTGAGGATCGTATGCATTCTTCACCCAGCGTCCCTGATATTCCTTGTATTTTTCTACATCGATACATTCGTTTACAAATGTTTCGTCCAGTTCATCCATCAGATAGAACTTACCGGTCAGATCAACCATCGGGCGTGTTTCACCCTTCTTGTTAATCATAAACAGCGAAGGAATACCTGCTGCACGAGCTACATTAGCGTCGTCTGCACCAAAAGTAGGAGCAATATGTACGATACCAGTACCGTCTTCGGTAGTTACATAGTCACCCGGAATTACGCGGAAAGCCTTGTCAGAAGCTTCTTTCCAACTTCCGTCTTCCGCTGTTTCAACTGGTTTCACCCACGGAATAAGCTGTTCATATTCCATGCCGACCAGATCTGTTCCTTTATACTCACCTACTACTTTGAAAGGAATCAGCTTGTCGCCAGGTTTATAATCTTCCAGCGCCATGCCTTCTGCTTTTTTATTGAAATGAGCATAAAGCAGCGGCTTTGCAAGCACTACGGTTATCTTCTCTCCATTATATGCATTGTAAGTCTGTACAGCTACATAATCAATCTTCGGGCCCACACACAGAGCTGTATTCGAAGGCAATGTCCACGGAGTAGTTGTCCATGCGATGAAATAAGGTGTACCCCACTCTGCCATCTCAGGCTTTGGATTTTTCATCTTGAACTGACCTACTACAGTCAGATCCTTCACATCACGATAACATCCCGGCTGATTCAGCTCGTGAGAGCTCAATCCTGTACCTGCGGCAGGTGAGTATGGCTGAATGGTATAGCCTTTATACAACAATCCTTTGCCATAAAGCTGTTTGAGCAGCCACCACAATGTTTCGATATAACGGTTATCATAAGTAATATATGGATTTTCGAGGTCCACCCAGTATCCCATCTTATGAGTCAGGTCAGTCCATTCTTTTGTAAACTTCATGACATCTGTACGGCAGTGTTTATTATATTCTGCCACAGAAATGGTTTTACCGATATCCTCTTTCGTAATGCCCAAAGCTTTTTCTACGCCCAGTTCCACCGGCAAGCCGTGGGTATCCCAGCCAGCCTTACGCTTAACCTGAAAACCTTTCATCGTTTTGAAGCGACAGAATGTATCCTTAATGGTACGAGCCATCACGTGGTGAATACCCGGCATACCATTTGCCGAGGGAGGACCTTCGTAAAATACGAAAGACGGATGTCCCTCACGTTCTGTCATACTGCGGGAGAAAACATCATTTTCATCCCATTTCTTCAGCACTTCCTTGTTCACCTCAGAAAGGTTGAGCTGCGAATACTCAGTAAATTTTTTGCTCATAATTATGTTGTTTTTATCTTGCTTCTTTTTATCACCAGGACATATCTGTCCTAAAATTAGGTTGCAAATTTATAAGAAAATTAGATATATGGAAAACTTTTTAAACTAATATTCACATAAACAAGATTACAGTCCTACTCCGGTTTCATCCAAATTTATTTTCAGCAACAAAAGAAAACAGGCGAAACAATGAGTAGAAATAATACTTAACTTTGCCTGGTTTCTCACAGAACCAGATAAACACAAAAAACAAACAAGCATATGAACGCAATCGTAACGCAAATGATTATCCTCTTCATACTGGTGGTCGTCGGATATATCATAAGCAAGAAAAAAATGATGGATGCGGATTTCGACCGCAAATTATCTGTTTTTGTCATCAATGTAGCATGTCCCTGTCTGATACTTTCATCGGTAATGGGCGACACTCTTCCCGACAAGCATTTTATAATACCTTTACTTATTGTCGGATTTGCTACTTATGTAATCCTGATAGGCGCCGGCTTTCTGCTGCCACACTATCTTCCCATAAAGGCAACCGACCGAGGTATCTATAGTTTTATGCTGGCCTTTGGGAATGTAGGATTTATCGGCTACCCTATTGTAGCCTCTATTTTCGGAGCTAATGCTGTATTCTACGCCAGCATTCTTAATTTTCCCAGCACCTTGCTGATATTTGTTTTCGGTACACTTTTTATTTCGGGTGATCAAGGGAAAATGAAATTTAAATGGGATACATTATATTGTCCTGCCATGATAGCCTCGTATCTTTCCATCCTGATCGTAGCTACCGGATGGATTCCTCCCAAAGTTATCAGTACGCCGCTTACTTTACTTGGAAATATGACCGTTCCTTCTGCTCTACTTATCATTGGCTCTTCCATAGCACAGATACCTATCCGCCGAATGTTAGGTACGTCCAATATCTATATAACAGCAATCTTACGCCTGTTCGCAATTCCTCTTCTCATTTTATACCTATCACGGCTATGCCATGTCGAACCAACCATTGCCAATATCAATGTAATTCTGGCAGCCATGCCCGTTGCTTCTTATGGAACATTATTTTGTATACAATACGAAAAAGGAGAAACTATCATGGCACAAGGTACATTTATAACAACACTGCTATCAGTTTTAACGATCCCGCTTCTTACCCTCTTTCTATAAAAAAGTATCATCTACTGAAAAAAGAAGATTACTTTAATTGTCAAAACAAGACATAAAAAAAATGAGAAAGCATCGCAAAGTAATGCGCTCACACTTCGCGATGCTTCTCACTTTATACACCTTTAAACAAAATGAACTTTTAGTTCTTTATTACTTACGAGCTTCTGCAATATACCCTAAAGCTTCCTTACATTTTTCTGTAACATAAGCCCAGTCTTCTGCAGCAACTTTATCTTTAGGGAACAATTTAGAACCCATTCCCACGCAGAATACACCTGCCTTAATCCAAGAAGTCAGATTTTCCTGAGTAGGTTCTACTCCACCTGTAACCATCAGCTTAGACCATGGCATCGGAGCAAGCATACCTTTTACCAGCTTCGGACCAAGAACATCACCCGGGAAGATTTTACACAAATCACATCCCAGTTCCTGAGCGAAACCAACTTCTGATACGCTTCCGCAACCCGGAGTATAAGCTACAAGGCGACGGTTACATACTTTTGCAATTTCGGGGTTGAACAATGGACCAACTACAAAGTTAGCTCCCAGCTGAATGTACAAAGCAGCAGTAGCAGGATCAACAACAGAACCTACTCCCATTGCCATTTCCGGACATTCTTTTGCTGCAAATTTTACAACTTCAGCAAATACTTCGTGAGCAAAGTCACCACGGTTTGTAAATTCGAAAGCACGAACACCACCGTCATAACAAGCCTTAACTACTTTTTTTGCGATTTCTGCATCCTTATGATAAAATACAGGAACCATACCTGTTGAACCAATCTTGTTCAACACCGCGATTTTGTCAAATTTTGCCATTTTATTTATAACCTAATATTTCCTAACTGAATAAATTATCTCTGAACACGTCCGCTAGCATCACCACCTGCCAAAGCTTCAACTTCTTCAACAGAAACCAAGTTGAAGTCACCATTGATAGTATGCTTCAAAGCAGAAGCAGCTACAGCGAATTCCAAAGCTTCACCCTGGTTAGGTTTAGTCAACAATCCGTGAATAATACCACCAGAGAATGAATCACCACCACCTACACGGTCAATAATCGGATTGATATCGTAACGCTTAGAAGTATAGAATTCTTCACCGTTGTAAATCATAGCTTTCCAGCCATTGTGAGTAGCAGAGAACGATTCACGCAATGTAGAAATAACATATTTGAATCCGAATTCCTTAGCCATTGCTGTAAAGATACCTTTGTAGCCTTCAGCATCAGTTTTACCACCTTCAACGTCTGCATCAGGTTTAAAGCCAAGACAAAGTTCAGCATCTTCTTCATTACCGATACATACATCTACATATTGCATCAATGGGCGCATAATAGACTGAGCTTTTTCTTTTGTCCAAAGTTTCTTACGGAAGTTCAAGTCTACAGAAACTGTTACTCCATGGCGTTTTGCAGCCTCACAAGCCAGTTTAGTAAGTTCAGCAGCCTTATCAGAGATGGCTGGAGTAATACCAGACCAGTGGAACCAGTCAGCTCCTTCCATGATAGCATCAAAATCGAAATCACACGGATCAGCTTCTGCGATAGCCGAGTGAGCACGGTCATAAATAACCTTGCTAGGACGCATAGAAGCACCTGTTTCCAAATAATAAATACCTACACGATCACCACCACGAGCAATAAAATCTGTCTTAACACCATACTTACGTAAAGCGTTTACTGCTGATTGACCGATTTCATGCTTCGGCAGCTTTGTTACGAAGTATGCATCGTGGCCGTAATTGGCGCAGCTAACAGCAACATTTGCTTCACCACCACCGTATACAACATCAAAGTTATCAGACTGCACGAAACGGGTATTTCCCGGAGTTGACAATCTCAACATGATCTCACCTAAAGTAACAATTTTTCCCATTGTAGATAAATTTTATACTATTTATAATAAGTTTGATAATCTTACCGTCAAAGTGGATATCACATGTTCGCGTCTTCATAGATTAAATAAACAATATCCTCTTTGTGTACGCACACAAAGGTACGGTTTATTTTTTAAAAACCAAAATAAGTTATATATTTGTATCGAAAAAATTGATTTTTTACTGAATGCACAGATTTTACAATATAATAAGGTAAGAACGCATGGAGAAACAGCAAGATAGAATCCGAATCAAGGACATCGCCCAGATGGCCGGAGTATCGGTGGGAACAGTAGACCGTGTACTTCACTCCCGGAGCGGTGTGTCTGAGTCTAGCCGCATTAAAGTGGAAGAAATATTGAAGAAGCTGAACTATCAGCCCAACATGTATGCCAGTGCGCTGGCTTCGAACAAGAAATACAGATTTGCCTATCTGCTCCCTTCGCACAATGAAGGTGATTACTGGAAGGATGTGGAACGTGGCATGCAACAGGCCATCACCCGTTTTTCCGATTTCAATGTTTCTCTGTCCGACTATTATTATGACCAGTACGAGTCAGGTGCCTTTATAGAAAGTGGTATGCGCATTTTAGAAGCACAGCCCGACGGAGTCATCCTTTCGCCTACTGTAGAAGAAGAAACTGAACGGTTTGTCAGCCTGCTGCGCGAAGCCGGCATTCCGTATGTATTTATTGATTCGAATATTGCCCGGCTGGAGCCGCTGGCTTTCTACGGACAGCATGCCCAGCGGAGCGGATACTTTGCCGCCCGCATGTTGCGTCTGCTGGCTAGTGGCGAACCGGAAATTGTTATCTTCCGTCAGATAAACGAAGGACGTCTGGGTTCGAACCAGCAGCTCCATCGTGAAGAGGGCTTCTATGAATACATGAAGGAGCACTGTCCTGAACTGAAGATGTGGGAACTGAACCTCTATGCCAAACAGCCGGGTGAAGATGCTTCGTTGCTGAATGATTTCTTTGCGGCGCATCCGAACGTGAAGTGCGGTATCACCTTCAACTCGAAGGCGTATATCATCGGTGAGTATATGCAGCGTCACGGACGTACGGACTTCCACCTTATGGGTTACGACCTGCTGCGTCGCAACGTGGCTTGCCTGAAGGAAGGAGTGATTGACTTCATCATAGCCCAGCAGCCTACCGTGCAGGGATACAACAGCATTGAATGTCTGTGCAACCACCTGATTCTGCGCAAGAAGGTGAAGGACTGCAACTACATGCCCATCAACCTGATTACGACGGAAAACATCGATTTCTATTTCGATGCACATGTCAACGAATAACCTGATTACATCACTATTAATATGAAAACAACTTATTTGAGAATCAACCCGGCTGATAACGTGGCGGTGGCTATTTCTCCCCTTCATGCAGGAGAAACCATTGAGGCAGACGGACGGGTGATTACCCTGCGCACGGATGTGCCTGCCGGCCACAAGGTGACGCTGAAGAATTTCCAGGCCGGAGAGAATATCATTAAATACGGCTACCCTATCGGTCATGTTACTACCGATGTGCCCGAAGGTACATGGGTGAGCGAGAAAGAAATCAAGACTAATCTGGCAGGGCTGCTGGATTATACTTACCAGCCTGTGGAGGTGCATACGGATATTCCTATGGAACACCGCACGTTCAAAGGTTATCGCCGTCGGAACGGAGACGTAGGCGTGCGTAACGAGATCTGGATTATCCCGACTGTGGGCTGTGTGAACGGCATCGTGAACCAGCTGGCCGAGGGACTTCGCCGCGAAACGGACGGAGGAAAAGGAGTGGATGCCATCGTGGCTTTTCCGCATAATTATGGTTGCTCGCAGTTGGGCGAAGACCATGAGAATACAAAGAAGATTCTGCGCGACATGGTGCTGCATCCCAATGCCGGAGCCGTGCTGGTAGTGGGATTAGGATGCGAGAACAACCAGCCCGATGTGTTCCGTGAATTTATCGGTTCGTATGATAAAGACCGTATCCGCTTCATGGTGGCACAGAAGGTGGACGATGAATATGAAGAAGGTATGCGCATCTTGCGTGAACTGTATGCCAAATGCTGTCAGGATGAGCGTACGGATGTGCCCCTCTCCGAGTTGCGTGTGGGACTGAAATGCGGTGGTTCCGACGGTTTTTCAGGTATTACGGCCAATCAGCTGCTGGGTATGTTCTCCGACTACCTGATTGCGCAGGGAGGTACTTCAGTGCTGACGGAGGTGCCTGAAATGTTCGGGGCAGAAACCATCCTGATGAACCGTTGCCGTACTACAGAATTGTTCAACCAGACGGTGAGTCTGATTAATGATTTCAAGGAATACTTCCTTTCACATGGAGAGCCCGTGGGCGAGAATCCTTCGCCGGGTAACAAGGCCGGAGGTATCTCTACACTGGAAGAAAAAGCACTGGGTTGCACACAGAAATGCGGAAAGAGTTACGTATCGGGCGTGATGGCCTACGGGGAACGCTTGCAGACGAAGGGATTGAACCTGCTGTCGGCTCCTGGCAATGATCTGGTAGCAGCTACTGCCCTCGCCTCTTCCGGCTGCCACATCGTGTTGTTCACTACAGGACGCGGTACGCCATTCGGTACCTTCGTACCTACCATGAAGATTTCTACCAACTCTAACCTGGCGGCGCACAAGCCCGGATGGATTGACTTCAATGCCGGTGTCATCGTAGAAAATGAGCCGATGGAAACCACTTGCCGTCGTTTCATCGATTATGTGATTCAGGTGGCCAGCGGAGAACCCGTGAACAACGAAAAGAAAAACTACCGCGAAATCGCGATTTTTAAGAATGGTGTAACTCTTTAATAAACAATTGTTGATTATCCTTCTTAACCCATAAAAAAACGCAAGTACGTTCGTAAGCAAACGTACTTGCGTTTTATTTAAAACGTCAAAGCGTTTCGATTGAAACGCACTTGTGTTTAGGTATAAACGCCTTTGTGTTTTCTTTCAAATGCAAAGGCGTCTTTTTTATCCCTCAATTTCACTCAGTTCCAGCCAGCGCATGGTCTTCTCGTCCAGCTCATCGTTGAGCAGAGGCAGACGCTTGGACTTCTCGGTCAGTTCGTCTACGCTGAGTGTACCGCTGCACAAGGCTTCTTCTATCTGTTTCTTTTCTTCTTCCAGTGCGGCAATCTCTTTTTCCAGCTGTTCGAATTCCTTCCGTTCCTTGAAGGTCATGCGGCGCTTGTCGTTCAGGCGGACACGCTGCGTTTTTTCTTCCTTGGGCTTGGCTGCTTCCTTTTCGTGTTCTGCCTTGGCCAGCTTCCAGTCGCGGTAGTCAGAATAGTTGCCGGGGAAATCGCGGATGTCGCCCTGCCCTTTGAATACCAGCAGATGGTCTACCACCTTGTCCATGAAGTAGCGGTCGTGGCTCACCACGATGACGCATCCCTTGAAGTTCTGCAGGTATTCTTCCAGCACTTGCAGAGTCACGATGTCCAGGTCGTTGGTCGGCTCGTCTAGCACCAGGAAGTTTGGGTTCCGCATCAGTACCGTACAGAGGTACAACCGGCGGCGTTCTCCCCCGCTCAACTTGTACACATAGCTGTGTTGTGTTTCGGGCGTAAAGAGGAAATGCTGCAGAAATTGTGAAGCCGTCAGTCGTTTGCCGTTGCCCAGCTCAATTACCTCGGCGATGTCCGTAATCACGTCAATCACCTTCATCTGCTCGTTAAACTGAAGCCCCTCTTGCGAGTAGTAGCCGAAGCGTACTGTCTCACCGATGTCCAGCGTACCGCTGTCGGGTTTCTCCAGTCCCATCAGAATTTTGATGAAGGTGGATTTACCCGTACCGTTGTTGCCCACGATACCCATTTTCTCGTAGCGGGCAAA
>OGFN01000544.1_pt1 | contig 18701 bp, 18 predicted proteins | sample 1570921 | NCBI WGS metagenome assembly OGFN01 (sample SAMEA2581940, study PRJEB24529) | metagenome | biome: Human gut stool | place: China | collected 2011
GATCAAGGCCGATAAGTACGTACCCTTCCTGTTGTGCCGGTACAATACTGCCAATCCTGGCCTCTTTTATTGTCTTTTTCCCGGTTGAATCGGGCATGCCAATACGCCGTTGCAGTTCCGGGGCAAACACACCAGAAAGCGCATCAAGACTTTCCGGGGTATTGAGTGAAGCGATCGCCCTGTCCGGCTTGTCATCAAAGATTTTTTGCAGGTTGTTCACGGCCTGACCCGCTTTCGCTACATAGCCATCATTCGCCATCAGCCTCAGCGGATTACCCTCTGACAACTGGCAGTAAAGACGCATTGCTGCATCCCGATCGCCAGCATCCACAGCCTTTCCAAGCGCCGCCATCACAGGCTGATCGCGCGCCAGCATATCGTTATACTCAAGCCGTCGCTGGTTGTATTTCTGCAACTGGAGTCGTTGCTGTTCCATCCCCAGCGACGCATTCCGGTAATTCTGGTTGGCGTTAAACTCCCTTTCCTGCAGTGCATAATTACGGTCGTCGACTTTGGCTCTGTAATCAAAGTTCCGCTGATCAACGTCTTTATTATGTTCAAACTGCGACTGTGCAAATTCAAAATCGCGCTCGTTATTTTTCTGTTGTTGAGCAAGCTGTGCTTCTCGCAAACCAAGTTCCTTACGACGGGTCATTGCCTGGTCAACCGTGCTGAATCCGGCAAGTAAACCCTGTGCAAATCCGCTCATTCACCACTCCTTAAAACAAAGAACCAGCAATACCACCTATGACAGCACCAATAGCCGCACCGGGGAGACCACCAACAGCAGCGCCCATAGCTGCACCCGTACCAATTCCCGTGCCGATATTCTGTTTGTTCTGCGCTTTCTGTTGCGCCGCCATCTGTTTGTTCGCGGCCTCAATTTCTTCACGTCGTCTGTCGGCATCACTTATTCCCTGTAATGCCTCACGCCGCGACTGATTCGCAATATCCAGTAAACCGTATCCCATATTTCCTCCTTACGCTGACACCAGTTGTCCGCCAACACTCAGTTGCTGTCTTGCAGGTGCAGAAGCCCCCGTCAGTATGTTCATCTGGCGATCCTGCTCTGCTTCACGGATACCATTTTTCGCGCCAGCAATTGCCAGGGCATTACGTAACCCCAGCGTATTACTGTTGGGATTATCAGGTCGGTTAACGCCATATCGTGCCATCTGGTTATCCTGCGCCATCTGCGCTGTACGGAGACTGGAAGTGGCAAGGCCGCCCACCCGGGCAAGCTGTGCATTCATCAGGCTGTTGTTCTCACCAAGGTCAGCCAGCCTTGCCACGCGGGGCAAATATCTGGTTCGCCAGTCGTCGTATTGCTGGCGGGTCAGCGCTGCGGATGTCTGCCAGTCCCCCTGAGGGCGGGCTGCTCCGGTATAACCGTATCTCGCAAGTGTTTCGTATTTACCGTACTCCATAATTACAGTCTCCAGTTCTGAGCCTGATGCTGAATAGCATTAGCGCCGGTGCCTGGCGTTTTAGCGCCGCCACCACCTCCGTTACCGCCAGCCTTATGCATCGCGTACGCACCTACAGCTCCCAGACCAGCGCCAACAAGAGAAGCTCGCCCCTGTTGTTTCGTAAACGCCGCCTGTGCATCCGATTTGGCTTTTGCCAGACTGCTGTCAGCCAGGGAGTTAAAACTCTGTAACGCATCTGCCTTCTGACCGGAACCGAGAGCCGCAACATCCTGTAGCCCGGCAATATATTTATCTGCCTGCGATACCTGCCCCCGTGTGGTCGTGTCAATCTGCCCGATCACCTGGTCGCTTTGATTTGCATCCATTACTGCATTAAAACGACCACTGGATGGGTCAACGCCGGACTGAGCAAGATTACCCGCCAGCTCCCTTCGCGCTTCACCAAACTGTTTCTGATACCCAAGATTTGTTGTGCCTGCGATATTTTCGTACTGCTGCTCACTGTTAAGGTCATCGACCTTTTTCATGAAGTTATCTTCTGCCGGACGGAGAATATTTTTGTAATCCTGCCACCCTTTCCAGGCCACCTCTTCCTGTGCTATTTGCGCTGCTGTTGGTTTTACTTTGGTATCACCACCACCTTTACTTCCGCCCATAATGGCTCCTCAGATAACAAAAAACCCTGCCGGAGCAGGGTCAGAATGTGAATTGCAATGTGGGTTTACGCTCGATGATGAATACAGTGGCAGTCAGACTGCTATCCTGAACACCATGAAGCCATCCTCATCATCCGGCATTCGCTCAAAGCCCAGACGTTTTCCCAGCCGGATAAATCCTCGTCTTGCCGTATGAAATTCGGCCCAGCGTCCGCCAGCCAGGCGGGTTAATGTCTTCACCTCCGGCAGATAACGCTCAACACTCTTACTCCCCGTACACACGCCCAGTAACACCAGAACATAAGGGATACCATCGTCACTGAGCACAGAACGCAGCACCAGAAAACCATCCGGCGCTTCAAAGCAAAACGCCTGCTTTTTAAGGCAGGCGTCTTTAACTTCATTCATAAATTCAGGGTTGCGGGAATTTCTCACAACACGCTGCATATACCGGAGAATTCTGTCGTCCATTCTCTCACCTGAAACGGGTGCCATATCGGCTGAACCTCAGCAACCAGTTGACGGGGACTTTCGTCCCCGTCGCGGTTTTCCTACTGCTTACACTGTAAGAACGCCGCAAACTCCGCTCCCCACAAATTCAGCCGGAACTCACACAACGAGCCGTGTAACATCCAGATGGTGAAGATTACCGTCATACAAATTGTGACGGTGATGAGCGATTTTTGCGACATAACGCTTGCCTCCTGAGTGGAGAGGCGCTAACCTTCTACTTGCTTAAGGTATGATGGTTAGGGCCTCGGGTTAAACAAAATGTTTGACTCGGGGCCTTTCCACATCAGGCCTTCAGGTTCTCCCTCCAGCCATCAGCCGAAAGGCACCCGCGCATAATCTACGATTTTTGCCCTGCACGGGCAACAAAAAACCCGCCATCACAGCGGGTTATGACATGTTGTCGGGTATTACTCAGAATTTCAGGCCAATGCCTGCAAATAAACCATCAGTTTTCCAGTCGCCAGAGCCTGAGCTTTCATAAGTGACGTCCATAGTAACACTTTCATTGAAGTTAAATTGCGCGCCGACAGACCATGCAATAGACGTTTTTTTGGTGCTGTTACTTTCAGAAAAACTACCGGCACCATGATTAAGATTGTCGTTAATTTTCAAGTCAGTGGTGACTTTTGCAACCCCCATGCCAGCCATTGCATACACACTGAGGTATTCGTTAAACCGCCACGAAGGACCGGATAGTAGACTCCAGTAATTAGCCCTGATATCAGTTCTCGCTGAAGCTGCCGGGTTTTTTACCTCTCGTGATGGATCGGAAGGCTTAACATCAATAAATGCCTGCGCATTAGTCATGGAGCGCGCCCATGTAAAAGAGGCTATAACACCCAGTTCATCAGTTATCTCGTAACGATACCTGATGCTCATCCCCAGGGGGCTTTTGGCTGTGCCGTCATGCCCCCGGGCAATAGCATTTTCGTATTCAGCTGATGAATTAAAATGGTTTACGTTTACAACATTCCTGAACGTATCCCGGTTATAAACACCCGCGTCTCTAACAAAATCCTTCAGCCCGGGGAAGCGTATGTGTGCAAACCCGAGAGATACCGTACTATCGCCTGATGCTGCATTTACCTGTGCAGTTAAGCAACTCATCACCAGAACTGCACACGCAAAAAATTTCATGATACTTTTCATTTTAAGTATTTCTCTGAATTAAAGGATGCGATGTCTGAAAGGAACGCTTTCGTTTTACACTATTAAAGTTTTTCTTACGCTAATCATATATTGAGGAATTAATAACCAGAACTTTATCTATATACGGCTTTCGGATATCCCATGTTGCACCACCGGAATAATGCTCACAGGAATATATTTTATTTCCTGTAGCACCAGTGGATGTGGTGTAAATCGGTCGGTCATAAGGTGTTCGTTTCCAGTTATAATATCCAACCAGTGCAGGCATAATTGCGCATGGATATCCAAGGTCCTTCTCAAACTTGATATCAACTGGTATTAACTTCGCGTCAAGCAGCATCATTTCGCCATGGTAAATCATCTCACCCGACGGGTTATACATGGCGATACCATACTCAGAAGGTTGAGTAACCATATTCGCAAAAGCATAAACAGTCGTAACACCAGGATTCGTTCCCCTGACAATTTGATGAAGCCTTAAGGCATGATATCCATCAATCTGTTCATGTGTGTACATGACATCGGCCTTTTTCTCTGTTCTGATAAAGAAAAAACAACTTTTTCCTGACGGGATTGATGTTTTAAAAAAAGCCTTCTCAGTCGCCGGAATAGTTCCCTTATTGATCAGACACTGAGGCGTAAACCCCGGGCTTATCCACAAGCTGCCATCTGGTTTCGTAATGCTTAAACCATACATACAACTCACCCCCAGAATGTATAAATATATGACCCCATCCCCTGCTCAAGATTCGACCACGTCACCGTATTGCCATTAATGGTTATCTTCGGTACTTTCCGGTCCTTAAATACATTATTCCACGGAAATAATGAACAGACTGCCTGCAATGTTTTCCCTTCTGGTTTATTCGTATACGTTTTTGATCCCGACTCCGCCGTAAACCTGTCCATGAAAAATATGGGAGTAAGCACGCCCGTAACATTAACATTGTTTCTGTTGTATATTGCAAAACCATATTCTGCCAATGTCAGCCTCCGGCTCAGCTTAACCTGCCTATGCGAACAGCCAGGCGTCCGTTCTGGTCATAAACTTCAATTTTATCATTGCGGATCACCAGCCCAACATTCTGATTAGAGTAACGAATTGTCAGTTGCCCCTGCGACGTAACACTAAAAAGGCCACCAATATTCAGGTTACCCTGAGAATCAACCTGAAAGTTCCCGTTCTGAATAACAGCACTCCGGATAACAGGCGACGTGATACTTACCCCGGCTTTTACTTCATCTGCCACAACCTTCCGCGACACCAGTGTTTCAATCACCGCGTCATAAATCATCGCTTTGGGAATAACAACTTTTCCACCAGAGACCGCAAACGGATAGGCGGTGTTATCCGGATTATTCGGGTCAAAGACAAACAGCTGTGACGCAGAAATTGCAACCTGGCTTACCGGCTTCCCTTCACCATCTTTTCCTGCAACAATTCCGATCCCCGCAGTAATTCCCTCAACACCGGTCTTTTTTGACCACATGGCCAGGAAAGCTTCACCGCCTTCTTTATCCACCTTAGTGATGCGCTCATTTACCTTATTAAGCTCTTCACTGGTTGACTTATTCATCCCCGTAACACGGGTATCAATACCACCGATAGTTTTCAGTGTTTCTTCCCTGAGATTACCCACAACTTCCGTCGTCTCGATTGCCGCGTCCTTTACTGCCTGCCCCTGAGCATTCTTTATTTCCTTACGCAGCTCTTCCACCACCGGTGACTTTGCAGCCTCTTCCTTGATCTGGTCAATAATGGCCTGAACGCTTATCTGGGTTTGTGCGGGAGTGCCTTTTACCGCGTTCCATGGCCCTTTCACTCCCGCTGCATTAACAAAGCGTATCCAGTAGAATCCCGACCAGCCCGGATCAACCGGATCACCGTAAACCTGCCCCGGCGTCGTGGCAACCAGCACCGCATCCGAAAGGTCATCCTCCGTACCCCGCCAGATTTCAGTCAGTGAATGACCGCGATAATTCGGCATATCCCATTCAAGCAGTACCGAGCCAAATCCCCCTGTCGCCTTAAAATTCTGAGGTTTCGATGGGAAATCAACGACCATTACAGAGCTGTCCATCTCAATCCCCGGATTAAGGGCATATGCGGCACCACCTGAAGTCCGGCGACGGGCCAGCTTCAGACCGACCAGTTCTTCACGGGTTACAAAAGCATGACGACCATCGCCACGTTGTCCTGTCCCTATCTCCATATTTTCCACAACCGCAGATAAATCCTTTCCTGCGCGCCACGGTTTTTTTGTCATACCGGCAGCTCCGACATCGATGTACTGAGTGTGATACGTTCAACCTGACCAAAACCAGAAACCAGCATCTGCCAGTTTTGCCCGGTTGCAGCAGGTAACCTCACAACGCGTCCTGAAAAGCTTCCTGGTGCAAGGTGAATCACCGGCACATCATCAGCCAGCACAGTAATTCCCACCCGCTCTGGCGTCGGAGACTTCACCCTGAGACAGGAAAAAGAGGTTCTTTCCGGAAGGGAAAATACCTTTGAATGCCATCTGATTGTCGACGGCAAACTCCCTCCGGCAATCGCAGACATGTTTTGTCCTGATACCACCCGCATAACATCGTTAACCAGGTCAACACATGCGCAGTCAAACGGCGTACTGAGGTACCGGATATCCATGTTCGCCGGGCTGAAGACAAACACATCCTGCTTACCATCCGGTTTCGTGTAACAGGCAATGTATTCACCACGCCAGGGATAAGCCACAATGGAGGCCGGATTAAACTGACTCTGCCACTGTTCCGGTGAAATAATCTGTTCCGTCGCCAGAGCGGCATTACCGTTTGCATCAACAGACACCAGGCCATTTGTTCCTGCATACAGCACAAAGCCCTCCATCGCCACCATACTTCTTCGGCTCAGGCATGCCTGCATGGAAGGAATTCTGGAGCCAGAAATTGTGGAAGGCGATACACCACTGAACAGATAAGGCTCCCCCTTTGTCGCCACCACCAGTGACGTTCCCAGCGGACAGATAGCCACAATATCTTCTGCCGTCGTGTGACGATTCACTTCCGGCCATGCATACGGCAGATACGCTTCCGAAAACATCACTTCATTACCGGCAAACCCGGCGGCAATACCGTTAGCCATCAGGCAAAGGCCTGTCATATTCTCTGGCGGCGGCAGGTAATCCCATGTCGCCAGCGAAGGTCCAAGGTTTTTCGCCGGTATTTTGTCCGTGTAACTGAGCACGGATGCATCCAGTTCAGCCACAAGTAAAAAATCCGCCTCCCCTCCACCTGATGCAGAACGATAAATACGACGACGTTTAATACTGGCATTCTGCAATGGCACCGGAGCCAGCGTCAGTTGTACCGCAGTTCCCGGAGTACGGAGTGTTACCTCCAGAGACGCCGGACCTGGCGGACCTTCTTCACCATAATCTGAGACAAAGGTTTCCGTATAAAACCGGGTTTCATCATCATTCGGGTTATCGTCAGAAACATCACCGCCCTGCTGGACAGTACAGACAGGAGCTGTCGTCGGCGCGGGGATCCCCAGACGATACGATGATGTCGGGTGATTCCCGTCCCCTTTTGTGGCAATGGTCGCATCCGTCACTTTAGGAAAACGCCCGTCAGTGTAGTAAATACGCCCGTGGGGGTCCTGAGCGATCGGACTGCGGATCACATCCACCACATCCGGCCATGCAAACCAGAAATCGTCACGGTAATGAAAAATTGTTTTTGGCTTAATTGTGAATGTTTTCTCAACCCCGGATATCTGACGTTCTGGTGTAATAACACCAAACCGGAAATGGCAGTCCTCCGCCAGTACAGCGGAATGCTCGGGCAGCATGGATGTCACAACGCGCGGCATCATCCCACGCATCGTGGTGATATCGATATAGGGCATAGAAATTCCTTTGACTGCTTCAGGCTTAAAAATCAGGGGATTTATGATGGAATTCGCTAAAATCGCGATCGGTATCACTGCAACAGAGTGTTGCTATGATATTCTGGACAAGACGTAACAACTCACTAATTGTTATCAAACGTCTTTCTTCTGGTCGGGGAGCATGTTGCTCCCCTTTTTTTACTGCATTACCACCGCAGCTGTAGCAACAAGAGCCAGCACACCACCAAGCCACACAAACAACATGAAACACATTGCGCCTGTGGTGTAACGCTTTCTCCCGTATCTCCGGTCTCTGTCTTTGTTCATCATCTGCACCTTCTGAATCATCAGAAGATGCCGCGCATCCGGCAGGACCGCCATCAGGCACCAACAAGCCGTCTGACGCTCACACCATACAGCCCGTTTTTCGCCATTCCCGTATACAGAAAGGTATTCACCGTCTTCGTGTTAATACCCATCTCACTGGCAAGGCGGCAGGGTCTCGACTGGCGGTAGACATAACCGAACATCACCACCATCTCTGACATCGTCAGCGGGCGGGCAGCACTGTTATACGTCCAGACGCCGTTGTGTATGGCATCACTTATCTGCTCACCATCACGGAGCAACTCCGCATCCAGTTGCAGAAAATGACGCCCCTGGAACATACACCGCATCAGCCTGCCCAGCAGGCCATCACTGATTATCAGCCAGGATTCGTCAAAGTCCGGGATATAACGGCGGTTCTCCGGCAGGAAAAACTCCCTCGCCAGTATCACACTGTGTTCCTTCAGTAACGCCTGCAGACCATACTCCAGATAGCGATTCCTGGTAGCCAGAATCACCTTCATCGCAGCACCTTCCTGTTTTTTATGCCCCATGAAAAACGGCAGACCAGAGTCCTGCGCCTGCCGTCATACTTCATGTCACCTTCAGCAATTAAAACTCGAAGTTCACACCAACGTTCCAGGAGGCATCGCCATCACTGAATGCCACGCCTGCTTTCGCTGCGGTCTGCTCGTTGAAGCGGTAACCCACACCCACTGCCAGTGCCTGCTGGTCGCTGTAACCACCAACCGCTGCCGTGGCGTTGAATTTACCCACACTGTACGGCTGGAACAGACCTGTCAGGGCCGCAGACTGTGCTGCTGCTCGTTTCATTTCCTTATGGTTTTCATTAATCTGGCGCTGCTGGCTGTCCAGACGTGCTGAATGTTGCTGCAGCGTACGGGTATTGGCTGCAATCGCCTTGCTGTTTTTCTCAATGGATTGCGTGTTACGGGTGACACGGCCATCAATGGCACCAACTGCTGCATCAATACGGTCAGTACGACCAGACAGGGCTACCAGACCATCGTTAACAGAAATGGTGTTCTTTGCACCTTCTGCACGGGTCAGGGTGCCATCAGAACTCACCCCAACAGTGGTGCGCTCACGAACAGATTTGTCCAGGTCAACCAGTGCTTCATTAACACGCTTTCTTGCTGGAGCACTGTTATCCATCGTCAGTGAACCATCTTCTTCGGCATACACAGTCGTGTCAGCAACAAGATCAGCCACAACATCCTTCACACCATAGCGCTCACCTGTACCGGCTGTCTCATCCAGAGTAATGTTGCCGTCAGCGTCAATTGCGAAAGTAGTGTCAGTTACAATCTTAGAGTCGATTCGGTTAAACTCTTTTAAAACTGCGCCACCACCATCTTTAGCTACAGTCAGTGCTGCTTCAGAACTCATACCATTGCTGACAGCCTGGTTATAATCGGCTGCGGTTTTGGAAGTAATAACTGTTGAAACTGCGTCAACATTGGATTTGATCTTTTTAATATCAGCTACAGTTATATTCTGTAAATTACCTCCCGTAATGGAAGGGAACTCAGGTGGTAAAGATATGCTATAACGAGCGGCCTCCCCAGCCTGCTGAACAACCATTTGCAATATTTTAGGATCCTTTGTAGCTTTCTCTTTTATATTAGGATAAGCTGCGTAAAGAGCATTTATAGCATTTTCCACCTCCTGTTTATTAACTGTAGTAATAGTTCCTGTGACCGTGTTAGCAATAATTCCTTCGTCATTTTTATCTTTTTTATTTACAATTTTAGCTATATCACCGTTATTATAAAACTCAATGCTGAAATCACCTCTTGTAAAATTCTCCTGCGCTATAGCACCACCACTCACCAACAACAGACCGGCAACAGCAGATGAAAGAATAGTCTTTGTAAATTTCTTGCTCATGTGGTATACCCTATAAAATTATCTGTATACAAATAAAACAGTTCAACATCGGATATATAAAGAAAATCTGATGTCTCGCCGCTCTCATGAGCTTACTCCTGAAGAAATTCCGAATTTTAATATGAAGTTTTTCGGAATTTCCTTACTATAACGTCGGTGATATCACGTCCGCGAAGGGATATCCGCATTACGACTGGCCTGCCACTTATGCTGTCTCTTTATTCATCAACAATTTGTATACGGTTACATCTTTAATTGTGAAGTTAGTCACAAAAAGAAGAAAGTCAAATAATCAAATTGTGCTTAACTGTTTACATCAGCACAATCTGATGACCATTGAAGGACGCACTAAATTATTTTCAGCAATCCCTCAGCCTACGAAAATTCTGTATTTGATGATTGTTTTATTTGCTCTCTTTTTATGCAGCCATTCTGTTGCTTATAAAAAAGCACCACTATCCGCGCCCTCATCTCAATATCTTTGTCGCCGGATAAAAATAACTATCAACCACAAGTATCATGCTCTCGGGGAGCACGCACTCCCCAGTTTTTTATCTTTGACAGGGGTGAAGGAGGCCGTTGCATCTCCTTTAATTATCATTGCCAGATTATTTCCTCGACCTGAGTATTCTTTATTTAGCCATAGCTTTGTAGCAAGGGGCTGGAGCGCCCCTCTTTTTTTCACCTGTCAGCCATGCCGACCTTATACGCCAGTATAGCTTCCGCATCATCCAGCGCTTCAATCTCTTTTTTCATCGTGCGCTGTCTGACATGAATTTCCAGACCTTTGGTAAACATCGCCTGCTCTGCAGCAGCACTCAGAGCAATCAGTGTTTCAGCGTCCATCGGTACGTCATTATTGTCCGCATCCGTCCAGAAAAACGCCTCCGGCAGTTTCCCCGCTTTCGCTGCCGCCACCGACGGCTCAAGACGCGTCTGCGTTGACTTCCCGTAGTCCCATTTACGCCCATTGTGCTCAAACGTGTAGTTCGCCGCTTCCATCGCATTACGCCAGGCGTTGATCCCGGCGGTTTTGAGTTCTCTGGCTTTTTCCGGGCTGATGGATGGCTGTACATATTCTGCAATTTCACCGGCCTCTCCTCTCAGACAAGCGGCATAAATATCCCGCCCGTATGCTTCGGTATCGCTGGCTGTTGCAGTGAAAGGAACCGCCTGCTCAATGTGCTCAAACTTCACCATGCAATTGACAGCAGTGTGATCTTTATCTGCCCATTGCGGATTGCTTATTTTTTTCCACATTCATGTCATCTCCTGTCTGTCAGTATGCGCGCTGGAACAGCCCGATGCCTTCATTGTCATTTGTCGACGTAATTTCATTACACACCATCCATGAGCCCGGAACTGAGGATAGGTTGCCGTCAATGCCATCGGTGTTAGCTTTCATATAGTTCCCGCTTGCATCTTTGATTATGGCGCATCGCTTAAGGCGTGAACCCTGTACAGTTTCTCCTGGCTGATAGGTTCTGCCGATGTCGGTTGTATACGGGGCTAGTGCGGCAATAATGTATGTTCCGATGCTGTAAATTTCCCCGGGTACCAGCCTTCCGGTTGGCCCTTGTGGTCCCTGTGGTCCCTGTGGTCCGGTTTTACCATCCAACCCGGGCGGTCCCATCGGCCCTCGCCCTCCGGCAGGGCCCTGTGGCCCCGGAACACCCTGCGCCCCCGCTGGTCCCCTTTCACCTCGTGGCCCTGCCGGGCCTGCATCACCTTTGGGACCAGCTGCACCAGCCGGTCCCCGTGGGCCTGCGGGCCCCACTGCACCAGGTGCGCCAGGTTCCCCCCTGTCCCCCTTCGGTCCGGGGACTGCTGCCCGGGTTGCTGCCTCTTCTGCCTTCGTTTTTGCCGCCTGCACTTCTGCCATTACCGCTTTCACAGCCTTTGGGGTTGCCGCTTTTGTTTCATCATCGCTGTTGGTATCGCTGCTCAGCTGTACAACACCTTTCTGTGATGTGCTGGCATCCGGAACACTGGCGACACTGCCTGCGGGACCCGCAGGACCTGCGGGGCCGGTTTCTCCCCGAGGGCCTGCGGGACCTGCCGGACCTGTTGCGCCGGGTTCACCTTTATCCCCTTTCGGGCCGGTTTGCCCTGCCGGACCCTGTGGTCCGGGTGGTCCGGGTGGTCCGGCCTCTCCACGTGGGCCGGTGTCACCTTTCGGCCCCGGCGGTCCGCCCGGGTCACCTTTATCGCCCTTCGGTCCCTGTGGACCTGTTTCTCCCCGTTCTCCCTTTGGCCCCGGCTCACCTTTTGGTCCGACCGCCCCCGTTGCCCCGGCTGGTCCCTGTGCCCCTGTGGCACCCTGTGGACCTGTGTCCCCCTTCTCGCCCGCCGGTCCCCGGGCATTCTCTGCCCGTTTCTTCGCTTCCTCTGCACTCGCCGCCGACGCTTCAGCACGCTTCAGGATTTCCGCTGCCACCGCTTCCAGCTCTGCAAGCGCTTTCGGGTAATACTGCGCCTCATCCTGTTCCATCAGAAATTTATTCAGCGTTCCCGGCTCAGAATCCGCCTTCACCAGAATGTCACCCACATACGACGGGGCGTACCCTTCCGTGTTCAGCGTCACCCGGTACCACCCCGGCTCCACATCAAAACTGTAACTGCCGGTTTCCCCCGGCTGCCCCTGCGCCACCGTGGTGACTATCACTGTCTCTGTGGTGCGTCGCGCTTTCAGCTCTATGGTGCATCCCGGCACCGGCTTCCCGGTGCCGTCCTTCAGCACGCCCGATATTCTGACTGTCATAGATTTCTCCCATAAAAAAAACCGCAGTACCGGTTACCCGGTCTGCGATCAGGGGTATAAATTGTGACTGGCTGGTGTTAAAGGGTGCCGTCAGTCAAAGGCACCCGTGGATAATGTACGATGTCCGGCTTTTGTCGTTTTCCGGCAATCACGAACAGATGGATGAAACCTCACTATCCACCTGTCACGATGCGGTATCAAAATCGTCTGTATAGGATTTCAGGTAAAACAGAACCGGGTCATGGATCCGAATTTTACTCTTATCATGAAGTATTGAACCACCCATGTAAAAAAGCACATCTGCTTCATACCTGAATGTAATTTCAACCCGCACATCACCCTGTCCGGCAGGAATACTCCATGAGCCTGACGCACTTCCGCCAACATCAGAATATACCGGCTCATATCTGCTGGCGTTTTTGGAAATCTGGACCTCCCGCTCCCCGGTTTTGACTTTGCCTGACCTGGCATGAACGACAACTTTGTCATTTATCTTCATGATGAATTCACCTCTGGAAAATGAATACGCCATAAGCATAAGCTTGCGATCAAACGGCATGTTGTCTTTCAGCAAAATCATTTTCTGAAAAGTCAGCTGGTTCTGAGTCATTACGCCCTGCCCCATATCAACCGTGTATCCCTTGACGATATCACCAATGATTCGGTCAGCGCTCATCGTTCCATTAATGGTGCAGTCTTCCGCAATCGTCACGTTATTCAGCGTACCGGAACTGGCACTGATATTCCCGCTGATATCGGCATTACGGGCCGTCAGCCTGCCGTCCGGCGTCAGGGAGAATGCCGGGGGATTGCCGCCGCTGGTAATGGTGGGGGCGGTGAGCGTCTTTATCAGCGCCTCATTGATAAAGGTCTGTCCACCCTGCGTGACCAGAGCCGGTGTGGTGTTACCATTTTCCGGGTTAATGAATGCCACGCGGTCCGCTGCCAGCAGTATCTGGCTCTGCACCCCTTCATCCGTATTCTCAATGCCTGCACCAATACCGGCAATATAAAGGCGTCCGTCCTGCATCTTCTGCAGCTTCACCGCCCACATGCTGTTCAGGTCATTACGGGTGTCCGTCTGCACACGCTGGATTTGCTGTATGGTGGCGCTCTGGTCCTCCAGCGTTTTACTGACCGTCTGTGTGATTTCATTGCGGGTTTCTGTGATGGTGGTCTGCATTTCCGCCATCTCGTCCTTCAGCTGACTGTTGTCAATCTCTGCCCACAGCGCCTCTGCCAGATGCGTTTTTCCTATCTTTTCCCGGAAAAGTTCCAGATAGCCCGCAGCATCATTGCTCGCCCGTCCACTGGCTTCCACAAAAGCAGATTTACCCACCAGGTTGACGCTGCGCACATAAAACCAGAAATCCTTTCCGGGCTTAATGTGCGGACCGGAGACGCTCCACTGGCTGCCGGTACCCAGATAACGGGCAGAGGTTTCCACCTGTGCGGCGTCTGCAATTTTTGCCTCCGAAAACCAGAACTCAAACTGCACCGTCGGGTCATACACCGCAAGACGCGGTACCGCCGTTATCTGAAAATACCCCGGCGTCAGTTCAACACCGGCAGGCGCTGCCGGTGCGTTAATCCGGAACGTGGTGGTGGCGGGTTCGCCCTGCTGGCCATAGCTGTTAATCGCCCTGACCGTCAGGGTGTATTCCCCGGGAGGCAGGCCACTGAAACGGTGCTCCGTATCGGCAGTGATGGCGGTGGTCAGCAGGCGGCTGTTCTCACCGCTTCCACTGGTCAGGCGCAGACTGAAGCGCACGCCCTTCACCACCCTCGGCGTGTCCCATTTCGCCAGCGCCAGATACTGGCTGTCAGCTGCGCTCACCTCCACCGTCAGGTGCTGCACTGCCGGTGGGATGACGCTGTTCAGGGAGCCTGACTGCGGCTCAAAGCGGGCTCCGTTATCCACAATGGCTTCTTTTTCCGGTACGTGCTGCACCGCCGTGATGGCAAAGGTGCCGTCCGTGTTTTCCCGGATGGAGACACAGCGGAACAGGCGACGGCGCAGTGACGGCAGGGAGAGTCCCCACACCCCGTATGTCTCCACACCATCAGGCAGGGTACTGACCTGTATCCGGTCCGGCGCGGGGTGTGCGGTGATGTCCACACTCACCGGCTTACCGCTGCCGTTAATCAGGTTCACCGTCGATGCACCTGTCCCCGGAAGTGTCACTTCACGGTCCAGCGTCAGGGTGCGGGTGGCAGCATCAATGGACAGGACACGTCCGCCGGTCAGGGTCCCGGCATAGTCATTATCACAGATTTCAATAATGTCACCGGGTGTGTGCCGCAGCCCCTGTGACCCGAGTGTGAAATCAACCGTCTGCGTTTCCAGCAGTTCGGTCTTTATCACCCACAGCCCGGCACGGTGGGCCTGACCGCGGCTGGTACAGCCGAACGCGTCCATCTTCAGCAGGTTGCGTCCGTAGCGCAGTATGGCTTCCGGGTCTTCCACCAGTTCCGTGGAGGTCTGCCAGCCGTTCTGCGGGTCGGTGTAATTCACCTCCACCGCCGTGTGCCGGTCCTTCAGGGCACTGAAGCTGTAGCGGAACCCCACGCCGTTATCATCCACCACCACATCGCTGTTGGTGTACGGCCACACCACATCCGACGGGCGGTCCTGAACGAACGTCAGCGTCTGGCCGTTCCATACCGGCATACAGCGCATCGCCGAGCAGAAATCACTGAGAACGTCCCACGCCTTACGCTGTTGTGCCAGGTACGCATTAAAGGTCATCCGCGGCTCTGTGCCCCCGAAACCATCCGGGACCGTCTGGTCGCAGTACTGCCCGATGGCATACAGCGCCCACTTGTCCACATCCGCCGCCCCCAGGCGTTTTCCCATGCCGTAGCGCGGGTGAGTCAGCATGTCCCACAGACACCAGGCCGGGTTGTTGCTGTATGCCGGTTTCAGACTGCCGTCCCAGATACCACTGTACGTGCGTTTTTCCGGGTCATAGTTTGACGGCACCTGGATGATGCGACCGCGGATATGGTAGTTCACCGTCATCTGCTGGCCGCCGAACTGCTCCGCATCCACCTGCAGCCCCACAATGGCCGTGTTCGGGTAGCACTGTTTCACATCGATGATTTCGGTGTATGACGACCAGAGCGTCTTATTCTGCAGCTGGTCCGTGGTGCTGTCCGCCGTCTCCCTGACCATCCGGATGTTAAAGGGGCGGGGAGGCAGATTATCCAGAATCACCGAGGCCAGGAACTGTGAGGTGGTCTTGCCGTTAATGGTGACATCCTTTTCTGTCACCCAGTTACCGTTACGCTGTAACTGAATCAGCAGGCGGACAGACGTCGGATTACGGTCACCCTTTGACGTGGTCTCCACCAGTGACTGCACCCCGAAGGTCACCCGCAGGCGGTCAATGTTCGCTGACGTAATGGTGCGTGTCACCGGTTTTGCCTTCGTCACTTCCACACCCAGTACAGTTTCAGCTCCGGAGGACTCAAAGCCTTCCGGTGGTGTCTGCTCCTGCTCCCCGGCGCGCCAGACCGCGGTCACACCGTGTATCACGGGATTACCGTCCGTGTCCGTCAGCGGGGTTTTGTTCACCAGAATACTCTGCAGTCCCTTCACCGGACCTTCCACCGGTCCCTCACCAATGGCATCAATCACGCTCATCATCTGCGTGGATTTGAGATTGTCTTTCGCCTCGCGCGGTGTGTGCGCCTTACCGCCACCTTTACCCACTCGATCCCCCTCTCCTGTCTGATGTCTGAATCTGTTTATGCCCAAAAAACAACAGGCACCCCGGAGGATGCCTGTATCATGACTGAATAAAAATTCTGAATATCTTCACATTTTCACAAACTGACTGTGGCGCGTATAATTTCTCTGCGTTAATTTTTTTGTCATGACATAAGAATAATTCCTTACACTTAATCTTCGTAACTCTCCCGCAGTTCCTGTCCGCGATCACTGCGGGATTTTTTTATGTTTTATCCCTGTCGACCAATAACCACCACCTTTCCGCCCCCGCCTTCATCACGGGTGCTGATGTCCTGAGAGATACGTCGTGAACCAACCAGCATTTCCCCGTAAGGCACCGGCATCGGGTTCCCCTGGGCAATCATGTTATCCAGTGAGGAAAAGTACGTGTTCTGTTTACCGTTATCCGTTGCCCTGTATTCCGGTGTTTTTGCCTTCGGGGCCAGCATCTGTGCCACACCGCCCAGTATCATGCTGGCTCCAAGTGAAAACAGCATCGTGGTGGCAGAAAAACCACCGGCTGCCAGGGCTGAACCCCATAACGCCATTGATGCTCCGGCAGTGAAGAAAGACCCCACAATGGCAGCTGCCCCCAGCACAATCTGTAGTCCGCCCTTTCCGGCACCGGCCAGTCGCGGCACAATATGGATGACCGTTCCCTCACCCAGTGGTTCGTGAAGGCGGGCATACACCGCCTCCGGTGCCGTATCCTCACCGGCAATACGTATCTGGTACCAGCCTTCGTTCATCTGACGGCGAAAGCCCGGCACCTGCAGCGACAGGGCGCGGATGGCTTCCGCTGCCGTGTTCACATACAGGCTGAGGCGGCGGCCAAATCGTTGTAAATCCCCGTGAAGGCAGATGCGGACCAGTGGCGGTGACGCCAGACAGAATGCGTTCGTCGTTGCCATTTTTCGGAATACCTCTCCCGTTTACTCAGTTGTTCAGGAATATGGTGCAGCAGCTCGCCATCACCACAGTAAATGGCGGCATGATTCGGCACCGATGAACCAAAACAGCACAGCAGCACATCGCCCGGTTGTGCTGATGACAACGGCACCTGATACAGCCCTGTGGCCTCCAGATTATCCAGGTACAGGTTCTGGCCGTTGCGCCACCAGTCATCCTCGCGATGAAAATCCGGCATTTCAGTCCCCGCCAGATGATAAGCATCCCGGAACAGCGTGTAACAGTCCGTCACCCCGTGCGCAAAGCGCCGTCCTGTCAGATGTGGCACACAGCGGAATTTGTGAATGTCACCCCGGCTGACCAGCCACCAGGGCAGTGCGCTTTTTATCTGCAGCCGCCGGTCGGCCTCGCTCAGCCAGGGCAGACCACCGGGATGACTGTGGACCAGTGCCACAATCTCCCCCTGCATCTCTGCCCGCAGCCAGTCTTCCGGTGCGATACGAAAATACGCCTCCGGCTCTGCGGAAATATTCACACAAGGGATATACCGCTCCCCCTCCGGCGTGCTTATCACGAAGCCGCACGACTCCGCAGGCGCACACCGCCGGGCATGCGCCAGAATCGCTGATTCAGTCTGTGTCATAAACCGGGATTTACTGCGAAAGTTTATTAATGGAAAGGAAACCGCCAAAATTGCCGACATTCCTGCGCAGTTCACACCCGCGCATGCACTTGCTGCATCTGTCCTTACGGATATCCGTGGTGGGTTTATCGAACTCATCCGCCACAGCCCCGCCCGTGTAACCACACTCATCAGAGCGGTAGGTCCACATACAGGTGTTCGCCAGCATGATGCGACCGGGAAACAGCGCCCCGTCCGTCTCGGTCGGTGTGGCCAGCACAAACGAGGCCGTCATGGCTGTCAGCTCTGACATCTGCTCCACCACCCAGCGGTCACTCAGCTCCTGCTCCGGGTCCGCTTCCGGATTGCCCGCAACGAAATTCACCGCATCCAGAAAACGCGCATACACCCGGCGGCGGACCACCGTGGCCCCCACCAGGCTCTGCAAATCCTCCGCCATTCCGGTGACAAGACCAAACAGATTGGACACCGTCAGCGACGGGCGGGCACTGCTGCCCTTTCCGTTCATCTCAAAGCCACTCCCCTCAATCGGGTACGCCTGATATTGCCGCCCCTGCCAGGTGACCGGCTCCCCTTTTTCATTCAGCTCATTACAGAAAAAATACCGCTCACCGCCCTGTACCGTCAGGTCGATTTCCCAGAGTACCACCCGCGGTGACTGCTCTGATTTAACCGACTCGTTCAGACTTTCTTCGTGAATATCCTGCATCAGTTCACCACCTGCTCAATCGTACAACTGAAATCACTGTACCTGGCGTTATCTGTGACGCTCCACTCCCGGCACACCACCCTGACCGT
>OGFN01000550.1_pt1 | contig 18599 bp, 12 predicted proteins | sample 1570921 | NCBI WGS metagenome assembly OGFN01 (sample SAMEA2581940, study PRJEB24529) | metagenome | biome: Human gut stool | place: China | collected 2011
TTTGATAGTAGTTGCCTTTGAATGATTGCGGTAAAAACGCCTTGCATTCGAAATTCGTGCTGCCCCGCAAAAAGTCACGGATCCAGCGAAAAATTTCTGCTTCTCGCCGCTATTGGACGCGGCTGTGTTAGAGGCTTCATCCATTCAGCGGAAAAATCATGTTTTTTCGTTTCTGCTTGCTTTTTCCGACGGAATCCGCTATGATGGGGAAACAGGAACTTCCTGAGACTGATTGTTTCCCGAAACCTGCATATGCTACACGCAGGGAGGATCGCGCTATGACGCTTTCGTCTGAACAATTTCACACACTTTACGACGGAGCAGCACAGCCGGTCATCCTTGTGCGGGACGGCGCCGTCGCAGAGCTGAACTGCCACGCGCAGGAGCTTTTTGCCGTGGGAACGGCGCTCCGCGCCTATTTACCGCAGGACGCGGCACTGCCGGAAATGCTGTACGCACGCCCGGCCGTGCTGCCCGTGATGGCCGGCGGCGTCTGCGTCAGCGCCAATACGCAGCCGCTGGACGATGCGCTGCTGCTGTTCCTGCCGCCGCAGGATACGCGCGACGAACTTGCCGCGTTCTGCCGCGCCGCGCAGTCGATCTCCACGCCGCTGACGACGCTGCTGTCCGTATCCGGAACACTTTTCCCGCTTCTTTCCGAAGCAGAGGATCCGGCTGTGCAGCAGAATCTGGCCGTGCTCAACCGCGCCTGCTATCAGCTGCTGCGGGCATCGGAGAATCTGACCGATCTGAGCTATGTGCAGCACGGGCGGCTGCCGCTGTCGCTGGAAAAGACCGACCTGACCGATTTTCTGGACGGTCTGGCCCAGCGCGCGGACGAGCTGTGCCGGCAAATGGGGCTGGCGTTGGAGGTTGATCTGCCGCAGGCTCCCATTTTCGTCTGGATCGACCGCCGACAGGTGCGCCGTGCGCTGCTGGCGCTGCTGTCCAACGCAGTCAAGTTCTCTGCGCCGGGAGGCACGCTGCATCTGACGCTCACGCGGCACGGCAGACGCGCCGTGATCCGTCTGTCCGACAGCGGCGAGGGCATGGACGCGGAGATCCTATGCAGCGCGTTCTACCGCTACGCAAGGCCGGAGGTACCGGAGGATTCGCGCTTCGGCGCGGGCTTCAGCCTGCCTGTCGTGCAGGCGATCATGCAGGCGCACGGCGGCTCGATCCTGCTGCAGTCGCAGCGGGGCGGCGGCACGGACGCGCTGCTGACGCTGCCGGCCGGAGAGCCGACAGACCGGACGCTGCTCAAATCGCCGCGTATCTCGGTCGACCGCAGCGGCGGCTTCGTCCCGGAGCTTGTGGAGCTTTCCGACGTTCTCCCGCCGCAGGTCTTTGATGTGCGGAACTTCCTGTAAGACAAAAGCGGAACAAACGCACGCAGTCCCTGCGGCACACCGCAAAATCGCCAGAGGGCGCTGACCGTTTACCGGCAGCGCCCTCCTGTTGTATAGAATGCCATGCTTTTCTTTTGCCAATGGCACAGCATACGCCATTGATTGACATTTTTCGACCGGTCTGGTAAAATAGGTATGGTTCTTTTTGAACCCCAAGGGCGCCAAAACAGCGACGGGCGGTTTTCCCCGGAATCCTCTGTAAAGGGGGTGTTCCGATGCCGATCACTTTGACTTTCCATATCTTTGGATTGACCGTGACGATCCGCATTAACGGGCGAAACCGCCACTCGGCAAAGTGACGGTTTCAAGAACATTTTCTTGACATCATAAACTAACCGGGGACAACCGCTTGTCGAGGCGCCCTTGGTTACTTTTATTATACCAGACACTTTTGATTTGTCAAGCGGGCACAAACGGCGTAGATTGACATTTTTCGACTGGTCTGGTAGAATAGTTAAGGTTCTTTTTGAACCCCAAGGGCGCCAAAACAGCGACGGGCGGTTTTCCCCGGAATCCTCTGTAAAGGGGGTGTTCCGATGCCGATCACTTTGACTTTCCATATTCTTGGATTGACTATTACGATCCGCATTAACGGGCGAAACCGCCACTCGGCCAAGTGACGGTTTCTTAACATAGTTTAAGAATCAGCATTTCACCGGGGACGACCGCTTGTCGAGGCGTCCTTGGTTATTTTTATTATAGCAGGTTCTTGCGGTTTGTCAAGGGCGCGGAAACGGTCGCATGGATTGACATTTTTCGATTTGCCTGGTAAAATATATGCGGTTCTATTGAACCCCTGAGGCTCCAACACAGCGATAGGCGGTTTTGTCTCACCTCGTAAAGGAGGTGATAAGATGCCGATTACGATCACATTCCATATCTTTGGATTCACGGTCACCATCCGCATCAAAGGCAGAAACCGCCACTCTGCACAGTGACGGTTTCTTGATCTTTTGATCTAGTTTCCTTCGCAACCCAGAGGCAAAACCGCTTGTCGCGGAGCCTTGGGTTATTTTTATTATAGCAGGTTCTTGCGGTTTGTCAAGTGTGCAGAAAAAGGGGCCCCTTGTGGGGCCCCCTCTTTGCTTTGGGGTTTCAGAGAGGAAATCTCAAATTAGTACGGAATGGTCCTGTCGAGGACGTAGATCACCGCGTACGGAGCATTGCCCATGCTGGAAACCTTGGAGTAGATGATGTAGTCGCCCGCGGCGATGCAGGAAGCGTCAGCCTTGACGACCGTGCCGTCAGCCAGAACGTTGTAGATCACAACGTCGGTCAGGCCGATGGTCTGCGTGTAGCCGTTAGCATCCTTGACCTTGATCGCGGTCGCATCGTTGCTGTAGGACTCAACAGCTTCGCCCATCCAGTTGCTTGCGTTCTGGTCGATCATGTAGACCTCAGAGTAGGTCACGCCATTGGCATCGACCTGCGTCTTGAAGGTGTACAGGCCCGGACGCAGCGCTACGCCGTTGGCATCAACGCCAGTCTCGATGGTGCTGTGCTTGACATTGACCGTGACAGGCTCGCCATCGACATAGACGGTGATGAGGTCATAGCCATTTGCCCAGTTGAACGGCGTCCACTTCAGGACCCAACCAGTGACATTGTCAGCCGCGAAGACTGCCTTGCCGATGTAGACGATGTCAGCGAAGCCGTCGCCGTCGTTATCGAGATAGTCAACGTAGGAGGCAGTCAGTGCGGGCAGAGCCGTGTAGCCGGTGTAGGACGTGACAGCGCCGCCAGCGCTCTTGACCACGAACTTGGTGGACTCGGACAGGGAGAGATCGCTGCCGCTGTATACCTTATCGTTGGTCTTCATCATGGCTACGCCATTCAGGGAAGAAACCTTGATGAATGCCAGCTTTGCAGTGTGGACGAAGGAGCCTTCCAGACGGCCGAATGCATGGCCGTAAGTGACGTTATTGGCAACATCAGCTGCGGTGTATGCAGCAGCTGTGGTAGCCGTAGTCGCATCACCGACCCAAGTCAGGGTGTAAACGTCCTTGTCGTTCTTGGTGTAGGAGTACAGCGCGTTGGTCAGCTTCGAATCGTTGTGCGAGGCAACCATGTAAACGAAGTTGTCATACGGATAGCTGTCGTTGCTGTAATTACCAACATTGTCGTAGCCGTCCTTGGCAGAAGCGAAGGAGCCGGCGATCGCAACAGTCGCGCCCTCGATGGCCTTGCCGTCCAGATCGAACATGTCGGCCTTCAGCGCGAACTTGCCGTTCTCATGGACGCCGTAGATACGGTCGAGAACCACATAGCTCTTGGCATCGGTGTTCGCAACACGGCCGATGACGTTGCCGTAGGTGTCGAGGTAGAACGTGAAGACCTTGCCATTGTTCGCAATGTTCATGGCTTTATCCTTGCCAAGAACGAAGCGGCAGTTGGTGGGATACTTGGTGCCGTCGATGGAAACAGTTTCCGGATAGTTTGCATCGGAAGCACCGGTCAGAGCGCCAGTCTTGGCCTCAGCAACAGCGACAATACCAACATTGCCGTTGACATAGTCAGAGTTGTCAAGGTTGACAGTCTCGCTCTTCTTCAGGGAGACCTGAACCAGAACCTTGGTGCCGACAGTGTAGTTCATGTCGGTGGTGGTCATAGCCGTAGTCGTTCTCTCAATGTACTGCGGCTCATCATTCACCATTTCCTGCCAGAACTTGAGTTCCGCAGTCTCGCCGGTGGCGTGGCTGTACTTGTTGTTCTTGTTGAGCTTGGTGATCTCGCCGAGGAAGGTGTGGATGGTGGTGATGACCCAGCCGTCTTCGGTCTTGAAGACCTGCGTCAGATCGCCCTGGCCGCCGAAGACCGGAGACTTCCAGCCATATGCAGCTTCCCACCAAGTCTGGCATTCCTTGGCCTTGTCATGCTGAAGCTCCATGTAAATTCTGTCATTGACATCAACATACTTGTAGCCGTCGACTGCGTAGTAGTTCAGAGCGGTGCCGGCATCGGCGAACATCTGGCCGGTCGTGGTAGCGCCGGCATCGGTGGGCGCTGCGCCCTTGCGGTAGCCATTCAGAACAACCAGCTTGTCAGAGGTCTCGGGAACCTTCATGTCGTTCTTCAGGATGTCGCACATGGTAACAGCGGTGGTGTAGCTGTTGACCGGCGCGTCCATGTAGAACTTGCTCCAAGTGCCATGGCTCCACTTGTAGCCCGGGCGGCGGAATGCGTCAGTGGTACGGGTGATGCCGACGCCCATCTTGGCGGCGAGCAGAACACCGGTGGACACAACGGACTCGTTGGCGACGAACGCCTTGGTGAGGAAGTTGCCAGCCGCAACCGTGGGATTGTAGCCCTTGATGTTCTGGCCATACTCGACAAGGCTCGTGGTCAGCGCGTTGTAGAGGATCTGAGCAGCTTCGCCGCGCTTGATGTTCTCGATGGCTTTCCAGCCAGTGGGAAGACCATCAAGCAGGCCAAGCTCGTTGGCGCGGTTCAGGACGTTGATGTCCCAGCCGGTGCCGGTGTAGCCTTCCTTGGCGGTGTCGAAGTTCAGGGTGGTGAGCATCAGCTTCAGCCACTGCACGCCGGTCAGTCTGCGCTCGGGAGCGTAGGTGGTCTTGGTCATGCCGTCAGCCAGACCAGTGATGCGGCAGTAGTTGATGAAGGGCAGAGCCCAGGAGTTGTTGCAGTCAACGAACGGGTTCTGTGCGTTGCTGTACAGGCTGGAGATAGCATCCTGACCCTTGATCTTGCCGTTGGTAGCCGCGTTGTGGACGATCGCCACGATCTTGGCTGCCTGAGCACGGGTGAAGTAGCCATCCGGCTGGAAGTTGTACGTCTCACCATTCTTGAAACCATCAAGAATGTTGAGGTTGGACAGAACGTCAATTGCTTCGGCGTAATCGCTGTCAGCCTTGACATCCGCGTAGTCCTTTGCGCTGGCGACGGCGACGGTGCCCATGATCATGACAACGGCCAGAACCAGCGCGAGAACCTTTTTCAGATTCTTCATTTGGATTTCCTCCTGTTTAAATTTTACACATCGGAGCAAAGCCCCCTGTGTAATTTGTATCTGCATCTTACCGCACCGCCCCCGTTTCGTCAAGCATTTCGGGGGGTTTGTAATTTAACTGTAACATTGCGCGTAACATAACGAAGCAGGAAATCCATATATGGTAGGTGTAAAGAAGGGGAGGCACAAGAAGGCGTCCGCTTACCGGGACTGCTGCTCTCCCGCCTCCGTCGACAGCTCGTTGAAGGCCGCCGTGTCGAACGTGACGATCAGATGATACGTCTTTTTTCCGTCCTGCAGCTGCGCTTCGATCTGCCGACGCAGCTGCTCGGCGGTTTGTGCATCCTCCGGCGGAATCACCATGTCGAAGATCACATTCACATGATGCGACCCGGAGACCATGCGGAAATCGTGAAGGGACAGGCGCGGGTCGAGCTCGTGCATGATCTGCAGAACGCGCGTGCGCACGGCAGCGACCTCCGGGTCGTCGGTGACGATGGGGTCATAGTGGATGACGAGATCAACGTGCAGCTCCCGCTTTGCCTGCCGTTCGATCTCGTCCAGAATCTCATGGGCAATAAGCGGGTCGATGCGGTGGTCGATCTCGGCGTGGACGCTGGCAAAGCGGCGGCCCGGCCCGTAATCATGCACCATGAGATCGTGGAAGCCGAGAATGTCCACATGCGAGGTCATAAGATACGCGATGGCGCGCACAAGCGCTTCATCCGGCTTCGCGCCCAGCAGCGGGTCGACGGTGTCCTTCACTACGCCGACGCCCGACCACAGAATAAACAGCGCCACCAGAAGCCCAGCCCAGCCGTCGATCATCAGCCCCGTCAGCCGCCCGACCACGCAGGCAAGCAGCACCGCGCCGGTCGAAATCACGTCGCTGCGGCTGTCGGCAGCAGCGGCGATCAGCGCGGCAGAGCTGATCTTTTTGCCGAGCTTCCGGTCAAACAGCGCCATCCAGAGCTTCAGCAGGATCGAGCCTGTCAGCACGGCGGCGGTCAGGACGGAAAACTCCACGGCCTCCGGGTGCAGGATCTTCTGAACCGAGCTTTTGACCAGCTCCACGCCGATCACAAGGATCATCACGGCCACGGCAAGGCCGGACAGGTATTCCATCCGCGCGTGGCCGTAGGGGTGCTTCTCGTCGGCAGGCCGGGCCGCCAGCCGGAAGCCCAGCAGCGTCACGAGAGAGCTTGACGCGTCGGAGAGGTTGTTAACAGCGTCCGCCGTGACGGATACGCTGCCGCAGAGCGTCCCGGCCAGAAGCTTGCCCGCGAACAGCAGCACATTGCAGATGATGCCCACGATCCCGGCAAGATTGCCGTATTTTTCGCGCACGGCGGGGTCGGCGGTATTCTGATAATCCGGAACAAAGCGCCGCAGCAGGAAATTTGTCATAGCGTCCGCCTCTTTCAAAGTGTTTAAGGTTTATTATACCGCGCATTCCGGACGGAAGCAAGCGAAAAAACGCCCTCTTTTTTCCGGGAAGGGGATTGGAAACGCGGCGAAAATATGATATGATTAAAAAAATTGCGATTTTCGCCAGAACATTGAATGAGGAAGCGATCTCTATGGAACAGAACTTGACTTTTGCCGACCTTGGCCTGTCGGAGGAGATTTTGCAGGCGCTGGAGAAGAAGGGCTACGGATACCCGACCCGCATCCAGGCCGAGGCCATCCCGGAATTCATGCAGTGGAAGGACGTCATTGCCAAGGCCCCGACCGGCACGGGCAAGACGTTCGCCTTCGGCATCCCCATGATCGAGCATATCGACGCGGAAAGCGAGGACTTACAGGGTCTGATCCTCGCCCCGACGCGTGAGCTTGCCATCCAGATCTGCGACGAGCTGCGCGGGCTGCTTACCTATTATAAGAATATCCGCGTGGCCGTGGTCTACGGCGGCGCGAAGATCGAGGGGCAGATCAAGCAGCTGAAGAATCATCCGCAGATCGTCGTGGCCACGCCGGGACGGCTGATGGACCACTATAAGCGCCATACGCTCTCGTTTGACAAGGTGCAGACCGTCGTGCTGGACGAGGCCGACCGGATGCTCGACATGGGCTTCTTCGACGACGTGACGAAGATCATCGAGAAGGTCAAGAACCGCCGCAATCTCGGTCTGTTCTCCGCAACCATCTCACAGGAGGTCATGACCGTCTCGTGGATGTACCAGCGCGACGAGGTGGAGATCACCGTCCCCGCCGATACGGACAACCGCCCGGACATCACGCAGTATTCCATCACCTGCCCGCCGCTCGAAAAAATCGAGATGACGAGCAGGCTCATCCGCACGCTCCGGCTGGAGCGCACCATCGTCTTCTGCAACACGAAGGTCATGTGCCAGCGCCTGCGCGACGATCTGGTCCGCATGGGCCTCGACGCCGACTGCATCCACGGCGATATCCCGCAGCAGAAGCGCGAGAAGACCATGCGCACGTTCAAGGACGGCAAGCTCCCCATCCTGATCGCGACGGACGTCGCCTCGCGCGGCATCGACGTCGACGATGTGGACTGCGTCATCAACTACGACGTGCCGGAGGAGAACGAGTATTATATCCACCGCATCGGCCGCACGGGCCGTGCCCGGAAAAAGGGCATCGCCGTGTCCATCCTCGGCACGTTCCCGGAGCAGGCGAAGCTGGCGGAGATCGCGAAATATTCCCACTACGCCATACAGCCCGTGAAATTCGCGGAGGACGGCTCCCTCGTCGAAGAGGAGCCGCCGAAGCCCAAAAAGGCGCCGCCGCGCCGCCGCTTCCGTTGACGGCGGCAGAAACCGGCCTGCTGCTTCTGTGCTGCGCGCTGCCGGAGGCGGAGGACAGGCCGCTGACCATGGCGCAGTTTCAGGAACTTGCCAAGCGGGCGCGCGCCCTCGGCCCCGGCGGAGAAAACCCGCTGCGGGAGCTGACGGCGCGCGATCTGGAACGGCTCGGCTATTCGCAGGAGCAGTGCGGGCGCATCGTGCGGCTGTTGTCGCGCGAAACACAGCTGGAGCGCTATCTGCGCGCGGCAGAGCGGAACGGGATCGTGCCCATCACGCGCTTGTCGCCGCGCTACCCCGCACGCCTGCGGCAGACGCTCGGCCAGCGGTGCCCGGCGGTGCTGTTCGCGAAGGGGGATGAAACGCCGCTTTCCATGCGCTGCATTTCCGTCGTCGGCTCGCGGGAGCTGACGGAGGGCGGACGCGCGTTCGCGGAGGCCGCCGGGCGGCTCATTGCGCGTTCTGGGTACGCACTCTGTTCCGGCGGAGCGATGGGTGCGGACCGCGCGGCGCAGGAGGCCTGTTTGACGGCGGGCGGCTCCGCCGTGGTTTTCCCGGCCGGGCGGCTTCTGGACTGCCCGGCGCAGGCGCACGTTTTATATCTGGCCGAGCAGGGCTATGATCTGCCGTTTTCCGCACAGCGGGCGCTGTCGCGGAACAATTATATTCACGCCATGGGCGAAAAAACGCTCGTCGCGCAGTGCCGCGCCGGAGCAGGCGGCACGTGGGACGGGACGACGGAGAATTTAAGGCGCGGCTGGAGCCCGGTGTTTGTAAGCGACGACGGCTCCGAGGGCGCGCAGGCTTTGATCGCGCGCGGTGCAGTCCCGGTGCGGACGCTGTCCGGACTGGATGATCTGCAGCCCGCGCAGCTGCAGTTTTGAGGTTCTATGCGATATTATTACGGACAGCTTTCCCGGCCGCTGCAGGGCGTGTATGACGCGCTTCTGGGCGGCTTTTGCGCGCTTGCGCCCGGCATCCGCATTCCGATGCTGGATGAAAAGCAGCTTGCGGATGTGTATCTGCGGCTGAAGCTCGACGAGCCGCTGCTCTTTTACGTCACCGGCTACCGCTGCCGGTGGATGACCGGCGCGGCGCATATGGAGCTTCTGCCGGAGTATCTGTTTGACAAAGCAAAAATTCGCACGCACCAGCAGGCGGTCAGTGCACGTCTGGCCCGGCTGACGAAGCCGCTCGAAGGGAAGACGGAGGCGGAAAAAGAGCTTGCCGTGCACGATTTCATCCTGGAAAACGTGCGCTACGACAAGCTCAAAAAGCCGTATTCTCATGAAATTCTCGGCCCCATGACGCAGGGCGTCGGCGTGTGCGAGGGCATCGCGAAGACCGTCAAGGCGCTGTGCGACCAGCTCGGCCTGTGGTGCATCGTCGCGCTCAGCGAGGCGGACCCCGCGCGCGGGATCAAATACCGCCACACATGGAATGTCGTGCGCGTCGGCGGGCAGTATTACCACCTCGACGCGACGTTTGACAACTCGCTCCAGCGGGGCGAAAAGCGGTACGATTATTATAACCTCGACGACGGCAGGCTCTTCCGCGACCACACCCCGCTCGTCCTGCCCGTCCCCGCCTGCACGGAAGGGAAACGCTTTTACTATCGAAGCGTCTCGTTCACGAAGCCGGAGGAGCTGGAAAAGCGGCTTGCGCAGGCACTGCGCAAAAAGCAGCCCCTGTTCGTGTTCCACTGGCGCGGCGGCGGCCTGAACCGGGACACCCTGCAGCAGCTGCTGGCGCTTGCCGGGCGGCTTGCAGCCGAACGCGGAAAACGCGCGTCCTGCTCGGTCAATTTCCCGCAGGCCGTCATCCAGCTCGAATTCTCCGAAGCCCCGCAGGAAAGCATCACCATCCAGCAGGCAAATGAGGCGGAGGCCCCTGTCAACGAAGCTGATTGAGCGCGCAGCCGGGCGCGGCCAATGGCCGCGCCCGGTGCGTTTCGTTATACCATCCGGCAGCAGGACTCGCAGTCTTCCTTTTTGGGGAATTTGCTGTGGTCGTACTCGATGTGGTTTTTCTCGTAATAGTCCTGAATGGCGGACTTGACGGCCTCCTCGGCCAGAACGGAGCAGTGCAGCTTGTGCGCAGGCAGGCCGCCCAGCGCGTCGACGACCTCCTGATTGGTCAGCGCCAGCGCGTCCTCCAGCGTCCGGCCCTTGATCATCTCCGTCGCGATGGAGCTTGAGGCGATCGCGCTGCCGCAGCCGAACGTCTCAAACTTCACGTCCTCGATTTTGTTGTCCTTGATCTTCAGGTACATCTTCATGATATCGCCGCACTTGGCGTTGCCGACCTCGCCGACGCCGTCCGCGTCCGCGATCTCGCCGACATTGCGCGGGTGCATGAAATGATCCATGACGGTTTCGGTATACAGTGCCATGATAAAGCCCTCCTTACAGCGTAAACTGCCGCTTGCCGCTCATCAGGTCCTTCCAGACCGGCGACATATTCCGCAGATCGTCCACGATCGGCGGAAGCTCGGCAAGGATATAGTCGATTTCCTCTTCGGTGTTGTCCTCGCAGATGGTCAGGCGCAGCGAACCGTGCGCGACCTCGTGCGGCCGTCCGATGGCCAGCAGCACATGGCTGGGGTCGAGCGAGCCGGATGTGCAGGCAGAGCCGGACGACGCGCTGATGCCCTTCGCGTCGAGCAGCAGCAGAAGACTCTCGCCCTCGATGCCCTCAAAGCAGAAGTTCACATTGCCGGGCAGTCTCGGCTCCCGCGCGCCGTTGAGCGCGCAGTGCGGAATTTTGGAAATGCCGTCAATGAGCTTGTCCCGCAGGGCCGTGACCTTCTTTGTGTTCTCGTCCATATTGGCGCAGGCTTCCGTCAAGGCTGCCGCCATGGCCGCGATGCCGGGGACGTTTTCCGTGCCGCCGCGCTTGCCGCGCTCCTGCGCGCCGCCCTCGATGAGGTTCGTGAGGATGATGCCGCGCCGCGCGTAGAGCATACCCACGCCCTTCGGGCCGTGGAACTTGTGCGCGGACAGGCTCAGCAGATCGATATGCATCGCGTTCACGTCGATCTTCACGTGGCCCGCCGCCTGCACCGCGTCGGTGTGGAACAGCACGCCGCGTTCATGGCAGACCGCGCCGATTGCCTCGATCGGCTGAATGGTGCCGATCTCGTTGTTGGCGAACATGATGGTCACGAGGCAGGTATCATCGCGGATGGCCTCCGCGACCTGCTGCGCCGAGACAAGGCCGTCCGCGTGCACGTCCAGAAGCGTTACCTCAAAGCCCTGCTTTTCCAGCCGCTTCAGGGTATGCAGGACGGCGTGATGCTCAAACGTGGTGGAAATGATGTGCTTTTTGCCCTTGCGCGCGCCGAGATAGGCGGCGGAGGCAATGGCCTGATTGTCGGCCTCGCTGCCGCCGGAGGTGAAATAGATCTCGCGCGGCTGGGCGCCGAAGCAGGCGGCCATATCGGCCCGCGCCGTCTCCAGCACCTCCTTGGCCTGCTGGCCGATGGTGTAGAGGCTCGACGGGTTGCCGAAGGTGTTGTTCAGGTGATAGGTCATCGTGTCGATGGCCGTCTGGTGCATTCTGGTGGTCGCTGCGTTGTCCGCATAGACTTGCATCAAATATCAGCTCCTTTGCAGGGAATTCTTTCTTATGGCTTGAGCATAACATATATTCCCCATAAAGTCAATAGGTTTATAGGCTATACGAATTCAGAAAAAATTAAGGCTTTTTTCTGCCCGATTTGGTTGTTTTTCCGGTAAAATTTGTGTATGATGGGTACACTAAACTCCGGAGGTATTTCCATGGCAAACATTCTGGATTATCTGGACTGGCGCGGCGATCTGACGCTTGCCGAGCGCGGGTTCAACGAGGTCGACAATCTGCTGATGGCGGAGCTTTGCTTTCTGGACTTTTCCGGTATCGTCCCGGCGGACTTTTCCGCGCCCGTTTCTCTGCCGGAGGCCATGCAGAAGTACGACGCGGCAAGGCCGCAGGAGACGATGGGCGTGCTCGTGCCGGAGCAGATCCCGGAGCTGGGGCACAAAATGGCCGCGAGCCGCCGCTTTTCCGATCTGACGCTCTGCGCCTATGTCAGCCGTACCGATGAAGAAACGCAGACGCAGTTTTCCGCGCTGACGGCGCTTCTGCCGGACAAGACGGCCTATATCGCCTTCCGGGGCACGGACGACACCATCGTCGGCTGGAAGGAGGATTTCAATCTGGCCTTTCTGCCGGTCGTCCCGGCGCAGAGGATGGCGGCGGAGTATCTGGCCGCGGCAGCCGCAGCGCTTCCGTCGCACCCGCTTCGCGTGGGCGGGCACTCCAAGGGCGGCAATCTCGCGGTCTACAGCGCGGTGTTCTGCGGCGAAGCCGTGCAGAACCAGCTCATGCGCGTGTACAATAACGACGGCCCCGGCTTTCGCACGTCGCTGCTCGGCCTGCCGGAGCACAGGCGCGTCGCGGATAAGATCACGACGATCCTGCCGGAATCGTCCGTCGTCGGAATGCTTCTCGAGCATGAGGAGCGCTATGAGGTCGTGCGCAGCACGCAGAGCGGTCTGTGGCAGCACGACGGCTTCTCGTGGCAGGTGCGCGGGGAGAAATTCGAGCATCTTCCGGATCTCACCGAGGGCGGCAAGCTCGTCGACGAGACGATCCGCACGTTCATCCTCTCCCTGAGCCCGGAGCAGCGCGTGGCCTTTACCGACGCGCTGTTCGACATCCTCACCTGCACCGACGCCGGGACGCTGACCGACCTCAAGGAGGGCGGACTCAAAACGGCGGCGGCCATGCTCAAAAAATACCGGACGCTGGACAAGCCCACGCGCAGCGCGCTGGGCAGCACGCTGCGCCTGTTCATGGCGGCAGGCGCGAAAACGGCAGCCTCCGAGCTCAACCCCGTCAGCCTGCTCCTGCGCCATCTGCCGCTGCAAAAGCTGGCAGACGGTCTGGAGAAGCCGTAACAGCTGAAAGCAGTCCCGCAAAAAACAGCCCCCTGTGCTGAACAGGAGGCTGTTTTTCAAATCGTCCGCAGGACCGCTTCGCGGTCTGCGAGCTGGCCGATGGGGCGGATCGGCTCCGGCACGCCGTCAAACGAGCCGATGTGCTTTTCGAACCAGACCACATCGCGCCAGCGGCCGTTTTTGTAGCCGGTATTGTGATACGTCCCCAGCAGCCCGAAGCCCAGCTTCCGGTGCAGGGCAGCGCTTGCGTCGTTCGGCATGGTCACAACGCCGTAGGCCGTGCGGACGCCCTGCTCCTTGAGCAGGGCCAGCAGCGCCCGGTAGAGCCTTGTGCCGAGGCCCCTTCCCGCCGCGTTTTTTGAAACGTAGACGGAAAGCTCCGCGTTCCAGTCATAGGCGGCACGCTCCTGCGCGCGGTGGGCGTAGGCGTAGGCGAGGATTTTTCCCTCCTCCTCCGCGATCAGCCACGGGTAGACCGCGCCGTAGCTGCGGATGCGTCCGGCAAACTCGTCTTCGGACGGCAGCGCCGTCTCAAACGTGATAGAAGTGTCGATATACTGTGCGTAAATGGCGAGACAGGCGGCTGCGTCGTGCTCGTCTGCAAAGCGAAGGTTCATACTGCCGCCTCCCTTACGGAACTACGATGTCGATCGCGCGGTGCTCGTTGTGGATCTCGACCTCGGTGACGCTGCCGCCGAATTCGCCGTCGACCGTCCACGAGACCGGCTCGTCGAACTCAAAGCGCAGCGCGCCGGTCTGCGTGGAAATAAACGAATCGTTGTCAAAATCCAGCCGCAGCGCACGCGTCGCGGCCAGATTGAACTCTGCGAGATTTTTTGTCGCGCGCACGAGGATCATCTCATACAGCCCGTCGTTGAGCGAGATGCCGAGATCCTTCGTGGTCTTGAAGCCACCGACGGAGGTCGTGCTGGTCACGAGGCCGACGAGCACATCGGCCTCCTCCTTCCGGTCTTCATAATAGACGCGCACGTGCGTGGGCTTCAGCCGTCCGAGCGCGCCCGCGCCGTTCATGATATACGCAAGCCGGCCCCAGATGCGCTTGTCCTCCTGCGGCGTCTCATACGGCACGTCCGTAAAGATGCCGAAGGCGGCGACATAGGTAAAGTACCGGTCGGGGCCGAACGAGCCGATGTCCAGCGGGTATAATCTGCCCCCCACGATCTCCTGCGCGGCGCGGATGGGGTCCTTGGAAAGGCCCAGTGTGGAGGCCACGTCGTTGACTGTGCCGCCGGGGATGTAGCCCAGCGGGGGCCGCTTTTCATACGGCAGCGCCATGAGGCCGGAGACGGCCTCGTTGAGCGTCCCGTCGCCGCCGGTGCAGGCGATCAGGTCATACTGCGTCCCGCGTTCGGCGATCTGCCGCGTGATATCGCGCGGCCCGGTCGTCATGTGTACGGTCGGCTCATAGCCGCCCTTGCAGAAGATCGCCAGCACCTCCATAAGCGAGCTGCGGATCTCGGCGTGGCCCGCGTTCGGGTTGATGAAAAACAGTAAGCGTTTCATGTGCGGACTCCCTCCCGGCAGCTTGTCAGTTCTGCTGCATGATGTCGACGATGGCCGCGTTCTGCTCGGATTCCGTGGCCTCGAACTTTGCCGCGACCTCCTGCAGAACGCTCACGGACAGCTCGTTCAGATAGTCCTCCTCTGCGCGGACGTACCAGTACGCGTGTTCGCCCGTGGAGGAGAAGTACATGATGTGATAGCCGTAGCTGGTCTTGACGATGCCGGTGTCGCCGGGCTGACGGGCGGGATCGAAGCACCAGGCGTCAAACTCGTCGACCATCTTGCCGGGATAGATATCCTCGTACAAGCCGCCGTTTTCCACGCTGCCGGGATCCTGCGAGTTTTCCGCGGCCATGAACGCGAAGGAATCCTCGGTGTGCTCGCCGTTCTGCCACTCGGTCAGCAGGTCGTTGGCCTTCTTCTCGGCCTCTGCCCATGCTTCGTCGGTGTAGGTGCCGTCGTCATTCTTGCCTTCGGGCTGGATGAGGATGTGACGCACGTTCACCATCTTCACATCGGATTTTTCAATGCCGTTTCCGGCGTAGGAATCGGCGTTGTCGTCATAGTATTTGCTGATATCGTCCTCGGTGTAGGGCTTCTCGTCGACGAGCACCTGCAGATAGGCCGAGGCCGTGATCTGCCGCTCGACAAAGGCGTGGTACGACGTCAGCGTGGCTGCCGGGCCATAGGCCATCTGGAGATATTCGTCCGCGCTGCCGTAGCTGTAGCTTGCGGCGGCTACGGTGATCTGGCCGTCAAGCTCGTCGAGGTAGTCCTGATCCTCCTGGCTCAGCTGGAAGCCTGCAAGCCGGGCCTCCTGCCAGATGGCGGTGACGTTTTCATAGTTCGTGATGGCCGCCTGCAGGAAATACTGCTGCCAGGTGCGCGTGTCGTCAAACATACACATCTGCTGGTCAAACGGCGTGCTGGTGTCGATAAAATATGAAGCGTAGCTGCCGTAGTTGTTCATGAGCGTATAATACTGCTGCCAGTAGTAATACGGAAGCTCCCGGTTCGTCAGATGGTCGTCGCCGCAGACGGCGATCTCGCGGTTCAGAACGTCCTCGGTCAGCTCCTCGGCGCTCACAGTGTAGCTCACGCCGTTGCCCGCAGGCTCGGTTTCCTCGCCGTCCGTCTGTTCGCCGGTCTGGCCGTCCTCTGCGGGGGTCTGATCGTCTGGCTGGGTAGTGTCGGGGGTATCGGCAGGCTCGGAGATCGTCGCATCACCGGGCTGCTCTGCATCCGGGCTGACCGTTTTCGGCTTCAGCGTGAGGATCAGCGTGATCGCCGTGGCGATCACAACGGCTGCGCCGCCGATGATCCACGGCAGCGGAGATTTTTTCTTTGCGGGCTGCGCGGCGCTGTCCTGCGCGCCCTGCGTGCGCTCGTCTTCGAGCGGAATGGTACGTGCCTCCTGCGCGGCAGCGTCTTCGAGCGGAATGGTATGCGCCTCCTGCGCGGCAGCATCCTCGGTCGGAAGCGTATAAGAGGAATACTCCTCATTGTCCGGCATTCCGGATTGCTCCGGCGCCTGATTGGTCCTATCGTCCATGTGTGTCATTGCCTCCCATATTGTTGGTGTCCCCTAAGCATACCACATGAGCACGCGGTTTGCAATCGCGGCAGAGGCGTTCAGTTTTAAACATTTTTTGAATTTCTGCCGGGGTTTTTCTTGACAAGGGGACAATAAATGGGTACACTGTAGCTGATATATGCAATGAAAAGGACACGTACGGGGTTTTGACGCGCAAAGAGAGCTGCCGGTCGGTGTAAGGCAGCGGCAGAAGCCTCCGAAGATCCCCTTGGAGCAGCCGGGCTGAACCGCAAGTAAGCCCGGACGGGACTTCCCGTTACAGAAGGCGAGTGCCCGCGTTTTGATGCGCGGGAATTCAGGTGGTACCGCGGTCATTTATCGCCCTGAGCCAAGGCTCGGGGCGCTTTGTTTTTGCAGGAGGAATTATGGAATACAAACAGACGCTCAACATGAACAAGTCGGGCTTTCCGATGCGCGGCGGGCTTCCGATGCGCGAGCCGGATATGCTGAAGCACTGGCAGGAACTCGACCTTTACAACGAACTGCTCAAAAAGAACGAGGGCAAGCCCCGCTTTGCCCTGCACGACGGCCCTCCGTTCTCCAACGGCGCGCTGCACATGGGCCACGCGCTCAACAAGTGCATCAAGGACTTCATGATCCGTTCGGCGGCCATGCGCGGGTACTATACCCCGTACATCCCCGGCTGGGACAACCACGGTATGCCCATCGAGTCCGCCATCATCAAGAAGAACAAGCTCAACCACAAGGCCATGCCCATCCCGGAGTTCCGCTCCGCCTGCCATGACTTCGCGCAGCATTATATTGACGTGCAGATGGAGGGCTTCAAGCGCCTCGGCGTCGTGGCCGACTGGGAGCACCCGTATAAGACCATGGCCCCCAGCTTTGAGGCCGAGGAGGTCAAGGTCTTCGGCGCGATGTACAAAAAGGGCTACATCTATAAGGGCCTGAAGCCCGTCTACTGGTGCTACCACGATGAGACGGCGCTGGCTGAGGCCGAGATCGAATATCAGGATGACCCCTGCACCACGGTCTATGTCAAGTTCCCCCTGCACGACGATCAGGGCAAGCTCACGGACGAGGAGAAGAAGAACCTCTCGTTCGTCATCTGGACGACCACGATCTGGACGCTGCCCGGCAACCTCGCCATAGCGCTGAACCCGGTCGAAAGCTATGTCATCGTCCGCAACAACCAGAACGGCGAGCAGTATCTCGTCGCCGAGGCGCTCATGGAGAAGGTCATGAAGGTCGGCGGCGTGGAGGACTATACCGTCGTCTCCCGCCACGAGGGCGCGTTCTTTGAAAATATGCTGGCAGACCATCCGTTCCTGCCGAAGACCTCCCGCCTTGTCCTGGCCGATTACGTCACCATGGACTCCGGCACCGGCTGCGTCCATACCGCCCCGGGCTTCGGCGCCGACGACTATCAGACCTGCCGCCGCTACGGCATGGACATGGTCGTTCCCGTGAACGATCAGGGCCGCCACACCGACTACGCGGGCAAATACGCCGGGATGCTGGTCGAGGAATCGAACCCCGTGATCCTGAAGGATATGCAGGAGAGCGGCGCGCTGTTCGCCTCCGAGCAGATCGTCCACTCCTATCCGCACTGCTGGCGCTGCAAGAAGCCCATCATCTTCCGCGCCACCCCGCAGTGGTTCTGCTCCGTCGAATCGTTCAAGGACGCGGCCTGCGCCGCGTGCGACGACGTGCGGTGGCTGCCCGCGTGGGGCATTGACCGCATGAAGGCCATGATCCGCGAACGCGCCGACTGGTGCATCTCCCGTCAGCGCCGCTGGGGCCTGCCGATCCCGGTGTTCTACTGCAAGGACTGCGGCAAGCCCATCTGCACGGATGAAACCATCGCCAAGATCTCGAAGCTGTTCGGCGAATTCGGCTCAAACGTCTGGTTCGAGAAGGACGCGGACGAACTCGTCCCCGAAGGCTTCGCCTGCCCGCACTGCGGCGGCAAGCACTTTGAGAAGGAAACAGATACGCTTGACGGCTGGTTCGACTCCGGCTCGACGCACTTTGCTTCCATGCAGAAGGATCAGGGCTTCTGGCCCGCGACGGTCTACCTTGAGGGCCTCGATCAGTACCGCGGCTGGTTCCAGTCGAGTCTGCTGACCGCTGTCGGCGCGCTTGGGAAGGGCGCTCCCTTTAAAGAGTGCGTCACCCACGGCTGGACGGTCGATGGCGAGGGCAAGGCCATGCACAAGTCCCTCGGCAACGGCGTTGATCCTGCGGACGTGTTCAAGAAATACGGCGCGGACATCTGCCGCCTGTGGGCAGGCTCGGCGGATTATCACGTCGATGTGCGCTGCTCCGATGAGATCTTCAAGCAGCTGAGCCAGAACTATCTCAAGTTCCGCAATACGGCGAAGTTCTGCCTTGACAATCTGACCGATTTTGATCCCAACCAGCTGACCGCGCCCG
>OGFN01000552.1_pt1 | contig 18528 bp, 17 predicted proteins | sample 1570921 | NCBI WGS metagenome assembly OGFN01 (sample SAMEA2581940, study PRJEB24529) | metagenome | biome: Human gut stool | place: China | collected 2011
AGGACCCGGGCCTCAACCCCGCGCTGATCGGTGCGGCGGTCGCGCGGCACCTGCCGGAGATCGCACCGGACTTTGTTCGCGTGCGCCGAAAAGAGGTCTACGACGCGGAAATGAACGTTTTCCGCTGATTTCTGCCGTGTTTTTGCAAATAATGCTTGCATTCCCGTTGGGGATGTGATATGCTACCATAGCTTGAAAAGGGCGGTCCTCTGCCGTGCGCGGGTGAAAGAGTCCCGACAGCGCCATTGATCAGCGGTCAAGAACGCCTATAAATAGGAGGAAAATATCCATGGATCTCATCAAAGAGCTCGAATCCCAGCAGCTGAAAAAGGAAATGCCCGTCATCAACGTCGGCGACACCGTCCGCGTTCATGTCAAGATCAAGGAAGGCTCCCGCGAGCGTATCCAGGTCTTCGAGGGCATCGTCATCGCGAAGAAGCACGGCGGTCTTGAGGAGACCTTCACCGTTCGTCGTCTTGCCTACGGCGTCGGCGTCGAGAAGGTGTTCCCCATCCACTCCCCCCTCATCGAGAAGGTCGAGACCGTGCGCAGCGGTTATGTTCGCCGCGCCAAGCTGTATTACCTGCGTGGCCGCGTCGGTAAGGCTGCCAAGATCCGCGAGAAGCTGTAAGGCAGATTCTTTGAGAACAAAAAAGCATGGCGTTTCCGCCATGCTTTTTTTGTTGCCTTTTTCAAAAAGCGTGCTACAATAATACATTAGAAAATCAGGCGCATTTTGCCGCAGAGGGAGACTGTTAGTCCGCCGCTGCGCGGCGCTGGGTTTAGGAGACCGAAATGGACGAATTTGATCAGAAAATGGAGATCAGCGAGCAGCCGCAGGAGGAGATCGTGGAAAAGATCCCCGGACGCGACGTGTATGAGACGGTCTCGTCTCTCGTCTCGGCGCTGCTGGTCGTTGTGCTGGTGTTTACGTTTCTTGTGCGGCTGATGGGCGTTTCCGGCCCGTCAATGATCCCGACGCTGCAGGACGGCGACCGGCTTCTCGTCGTCAACTCGCTGCTCTGCGGCGACTATCAGGTCGGCGATATCGTCATCGCGCGCAAGGAGACCTTTGACTCGAAGCCCATCGTCAAGCGCGTCATCGCCACCGCGGGCCAGACCGTGGACATCGACTTTAACTTGGGTCAGGTCTATGTGGACGGCGAGCTTCTGGACGAGGACTACATCAACGACTACACCTATCGCGAAGAGGGCACCGTGTTCCCGCTTACCGTGCCGGAGGGCGAAGTCTTCCTCATGGGTGACAACCGCAACCATTCGAACGACAGCCGCGATTCCTCGCTCGGCACGGTGGACGCGCGCCTTCTGATCGGCAAGGCGGTGTTCCTCGTCTTCCCAGGACGCGACTATCTGACCGAGCAGCGCGAGTTTGGCCGCATCGGCCTTTTGCAGTAAAGGGGGACGAGCAAATGCAGTTGGATTCTCTGAGCTGGTTCCCGGGGCACATGACCAAGACCCGCCGCATGATCACGGCGGAGCTCGGCAACGTGGACGCCGTGTGCGAAATTCTGGACGCGCGCATCCCGATGAGCAGCCGCAACCCCGATGTGGACGAACTGACGGCGGGCAAGCCCCGTTTGATCGTTTTGAACCGCGTCGATCAGGCCGACCCTGAGATGACGAAAAAGTGGGCGGCGTATTTCCGCTCGCTCGGCTGCGCCGTCATCGAAACGGACGCGAAGCAGGGCGGGGGCGTGAAGCAGTTTTCTTCCGCCGTGCGCACGCTGCTGCACGATAAGATCGCCTCTTACGAGGCCAAGGGCCAGATCGGCCGCGTGCTGCGCGTGATGGTACTCGGCATCCCGAACGTTGGCAAGTCGACGTTTATCAACAAGGTCTCCGGCCGCAAGAGCGCCAAGGCGGAGGACCGCCCCGGCGTCACGCGCACGAAGCAGTGGGTGCCGGTCGACAAGACGCTCGAGCTCCTTGATACGCCAGGCATCCTGTGGCCGAAATTTGAGGACAGTAGCGTCGGCGTGCGTTTAGCCTTCACCGGCGCGATCCGCGACGAGGTCATCGACATCGAAGAGCTCGCCATGCGCCTGATGGATTACCTCGGCAAAAATTATCCCAAGGCCATCGAGGAGCGCTACAAGCTCACCGTTTCGGAAGAGGACGACGGCTATGCACTGCTCGAAAAGGCGGGGCGCAAGCGCGGCTTTCTGATCTCCGGCGGCGAGGTCGACACCGAGCGCATGAGCCGTATCCTGCTCGACGAGTTCCGCGGCGGCAAGCTCGGCCGCTTTACGCTCGAATTCCCGCCGGAGGGCGAACGCACATGAGCGTCAACCTACACTACGAGGACAAAGCCCGCTCCGCGGGCTTTTCATCCGTCTGCGGCGTGGACGAGGCGGGCGCGGGGCCGCTGATGGGCCCTGTGTACGCCGCCGCCGTCATCCTGCCGGAGGGCTGTGAGATCGAGGGGCTGAATGACTCCAAGAAGATGACGGAGAAAAAGCGCGAGGCGCTGTTTCCCGTCATCTGTGAAAAAGCCGTCGCCTACGCCATCGCGTCCGTCGACGAGAAGGAGATCGACGCAACGGATATTTTGAGCGCACGCATGAAGGCGATGCAGCTCGCCATCGATGCGCTGCAAATCCCAGCGGACTATGCGCTCATCGACGGCAACCGCGACCACGGCGCGTCGGCAAAGATCACCACGCCGCACGAGACCATCGTCGGCGGGGATGGCGCGAGCTTATCCATCGCCGCGGCGAGCGTGCTGGCAAAGGTCAGCCGTGACCATTATGTGGTCGAAGTGCTCGACCCGATGTATCCCGAGTATCAGTTCGCCAGGCACAAGGGCTACGGCACAAAGCTCCACTACCAGATGCTCGATCAGTATGGCCCGAGCCCCGTGCACCGCATGACGTTCCTCAAAAAGTGGGAGGCGCGGCGATGAGCACGAAGCAGGACGGCGACTGGGGCGAGGCGCTGGTCGAAAAGTATCTGAGCGAGCGCGGCTGCCGCATCGTGGAACGAGAGTGGCGCTGCCGCTTCGGCGAGATCGACCTCATCGCCGAGAAAGACGGCGTGCTGATGTTCGTCGAGGTGAAGCTGCGCACAAATTTGCAGTACGGTGCGCCGCGCGAGTACGTCACGGTGAAAAAGCAGGAAAAGCTGCGTGCCGCGGCGCTTTTGTACTTGAGCGAGCGCGAGCTGGATGTGCCCGCCCGCTTCGACGTGGCGGAGGTCTACACCGATGTGCACCGCAGCGCGGGCAAAACGCGCATCCGCTACATCGCAAACGCATTTTGATCTGACTTTGGAAGGGAGGCACGCGATGGCATTATACGCGATCGGCGACCTGCACTTATCGCTCGGCACGAACAAGCCCATGGACGTGTTCGGCCCCAAGTGGGCAAACTATGTCGAGCGCATTCGGGAAAATTTCTCGAAGCTCAACGATGACGACGTCATCGTCATCGCGGGGGATATCTCGTGGGGGATGTCGCTCGAGCAGTCGCTGCCGGATTTTCAGTTTATTGACGCGCTGCCGGGGAGGAAGATCCTCTTAAAGGGCAACCACGACTACTGGTGGGGTACAGCGTCGAAGATGAAAAAGTTTTTTGCCGAGCACGACATCACAACGCTCGATATCCTCTACAACAACGCCTTTTTCTACGGAGGCCACGCCATCTGCGGCACGCGCGGCTGGTTTTATGAAGAGGACGCCGCGGGCACGCACACGGGCAAGATGCTCGCGCGCGAGGCGCTGCGGCTTGAAGCGTCGCTCAAGGCGGCGGAGGGGAAGCCCATCTACTGCTTTCTGCACTATCCGCCCATCTATCAGGGCTACAAGTGTCCCGAGATGCTCGAGCTTCTCGACAAATACGAGGTCGAGCGCTGCTATTACGGGCATCTGCACGGCTACACGCACCGCCGCGCGTTCGAGGGGTTGCGCGAAAAAACCGAATATGCGCTGATCGCGGCGGATTATGTCGCCTTTCAGCCTGTAAAAATTTGCAATTAAGACATAAATTGATGCAAAAAAGGGTGGAAATTTTGAGGAAGCTATGGTATAATTCCACTTTGCAAAAGCATCATTATCTGATGTTAAACGGAGGAAAAAGAAATCATGACTGTCAAAAATGTTGAAAAGCTGGAAAAGAGCAGAGTCGCGGTGACCGTCGAGGTCGGCGCGGAGGAATTTGAAGCCGCCGTTGCCAAGGCCTACGCCAAGGCCCGCGGCAAGCTCAGCATTCCCGGCTTCCGCCCCGGCAAGGCCCCCCGCAAGATGATCGAAAAGCTCTACGGCGCGGGCGTTTTCTACAGCGATGCCGTTGACATCGCCCTGCCCGAGGCATATACGCAGGCCATCGGCCAGAGCGGCCTCGATGTTGTCGGCTATCCCGAGATCGAGATCGTGGACGACAAGATCGACGAGAACGGCTTCACCTTCAAGGCGACCGTTGCCGTGTATCCCGAGGTCAAGCTCGGCGAGTACAAGGGCCTGACGGCTGAGAAGGAAGAGATCAAGGTCAGCGCCGACGATGTCAAGGAGCGCCTCAATGAGATGGCCGAGCGCAACGCCCGCCTCGTCTCCGTCGACCGCAAGGCCAAGAAGGGCGACATCGCCGTCATCGACTTCGAGGGCTTCGACAACGGCGAAGCGTTCGAGGGCGGTAAGGGCGAGAATTACGAGCTCGAGCTCGGCTCCGGCAGCTTCGTCCCCGGCTTTGAGGATCAGGTCATCGGCATGAAGGCCGGCGAAGAGAAGGATCTCGACATCACCTTCCCCGAGGATTATCACAAGGACCTCGCCGGCAAGAAGGTTGTCTTCCACGTCAAGGCCAAGGAGATCAAGTGCAAGGAGCTTCCCAAGCTTGATGATGACTTCGCCAAGGACGTGTCCGAGTACGACACGCTCAAGGAGCTCAAGGACAGCATCAAGCGCGAGATCACCGAGCAGCGCGAGCAGTCCGCCAAGTATGCCGTCGAGAACGAGCTGATGGAGAAGGTCGCCGCGAACATCGAGTGCGACATCCCCGATGCGCTCATCGATGAGCAGTGCGCCCGCTTCCTCGAGGAGTTCAAGCAGCGCTTACAGTCTCAGGGCATCCCCTATGACCAGTACTGCAAGATGACCAACATGGATGAAGCCAAGTTCCTGGAGGAGGGCAAGGAGCCCGCGACCCGTCAGGTGCGCATGGACCTCGCCGTGAACGCCATCATCAAGGAAGAGAAGCTCGAGGCCACCGACGAGGAGGTCGAAAAGCAGTACAACGACCTCGCTGAGAAGTACAGCATGGACGTGGGCGAGCTCAAGAAGTATCTTGACGCCATGTCCGTCCGCACGCAGATCATCCGCGACAAGGCCATCAGCGTCGTCGTGGACAGCGCGAAGATCGAAAAGAAGAAGGCTCCCAAGAAGGAAGCCGAGGGCGAAGCCGCTGAAGGCGAGGAAAAGCCCGCCAAGAAGACCGCTGCCAAAAAGTCCGCCAAGAAGGAAGAGGAAAAGGCTGAATAATCGGCAAAGCGGCCATAATAGATAGAAACGACGATCAACCACAAATGCCTGCCATTTGTGGTTGATTGTGTACATACCAATTTTTTGAACAGGGTATGAACAAGGAGGTTACCAAGATGAGTTTAGTCCCTTACGTCATTGAACAGACCAACCGCGGCGAGCGCTCTTACGATATTTTCTCCCGCCTTCTGGAAGACCGCATCATTTTCCTCGGCGAAGAGGTCAACGATGCGACCGCGAGCCTGATCGTTTCGCAGCTTTTATTCCTCGAGGCCAAGGACCCCGACAAGGACATCCAGCTCTATATCAACTCCCCCGGCGGCAGTGTGACGGCCGGCATGGCGATCTACGACACGATGCAGTATATCAAGTGCGACGTGTCCACCATCTGCGTCGGCCTCGCCGCCAGCATGGGCGCGTTCCTGCTCTCGTCCGGCGCCAAGGGCAAGCGCATTGCGCTGCCGAACGCGGAGATTATGATCCACCAGCCCTCCGCCGGTACGCAGGGCAAGGTCACGGATATGGAGAGCGACGTGGAGCACTTCCTGCGCATCAAGCAGCGCTTGAATAAGATCCTGGCCGAGAACACCGGCAAGACGCCCGAGCAGGTCAAGCTCGACTCCGAGCGCGACCACTGGATGACGGCGGATGAGGCGCAGGTCTACGGCCTTGTGGACAAGGTCATTTACAAGAGATAAGGACAGTTTGACTTATGAGTGAAGATAGGAAAAAAGAGCTTCGCTGCTCGTTCTGCGGCAAGAGCGAGCACGAAGTGCACCGCATGATCCAGGGGCCGGGCGTGCGCATCTGCGATGAGTGCGTCCGCCTGTGCATGGACGTGCTGGAGGACGGCTATGAGCCGCACGACGAGCTGGAAGCGCCCGACTCCATCCCCACGCCGCGCGAAATTCGCGAGGTGCTCGACCAGTATATCATCGGGCAGGAGGCGGCCAAGGTCGCGCTGTCCGTGTCCGTCTACAACCACTATAAACGCATCTTCTTCGGCGGCGACGACGAGGTGGAGCTGCAAAAGAGCAACATCCTGCTCCTCGGCCCCACTGGCAGCGGCAAGACGCTCTTTGCCCAGACGCTCGCCCGCATTCTGAAGGTGCCGTTCGCCATCGCGGACGCGACGACCCTCACCGAGGCGGGCTACGTCGGCGACGATGTGGAAAACATTCTGCTCCGCTTGCTTCAGGCGGCGGATTACGACGTGGAGCTCGCCGAGCGCGGAATCATCTATGTCGACGAGATCGACAAGATCGCCCGCAAGAGCGAGAACACCTCCATCACGCGCGACGTCTCCGGCGAGGGCGTGCAGCAGGCATTGCTGAAAATCGTCGAGGGCACGGTTGCCAACGTCCCGCCGCAGGGCGGCCGCAAGCACCCGCATCAGGAGTTCATCCAGATCGACACGCACAACATCCTCTTCATCTGCGGCGGTGCGTTCGAGGGCATCGAGAAGATCATCGAGAGCCGTCTCGACCGCAAGTCGATGGGCTTCGGCGCGGAGCTCAAGAGCAAAAACGACGTGGATGAAAGCAAGATTTTACGCGAGGTGCAGCCGCACGATATCTTGAAGTTCGGCATCATCCCCGAGCTGGTCGGCAGACTGCCGGTCATCACGGCGCTCGACGCGCTGACGCGCGACGACCTTGTCAAGATCCTGACCCAGCCGAAAAACGCGCTCGTCAAGCAGTATCAAAAGCTGTTTTCTTACGACGACGCTGAGCTCACGTTCGAGCCCAAGGCACTCGAAGCGATTGCCGACAAGGCCATCGAGCGCAAGATCGGCGCGCGCGGCCTGCGCGCGGTAATGGAGGGTCTGCTGATGAACGTGATGTACGACATCCCGTCCGACCGCACGATCGACCGCGTGACCATCACGCCGGGCTGCGTGGAGGGGACGGAACAGCCGAAAATTTCCCACCGCACAGAGAAAGAAGGGGAGGCGCCGCAGCCGTCGCTGCCGGCAGACTCCGCTTCATAAGGAGAAACCCCATGGAACCTGTAACAAAAAATCTTCCGGTCATCGCCATGCGCGGGCTCAATGTGTTCCCTCGCATGAACACGAGCTTTGACCTCGAGCGTCCGATCTCCGTGCACGCGCTTGAGCGCGCCATGGAAAACGGGGAGGAGATTTTTCTCGTCACCCAGCGTGAGATCGGCGTGGAGCAGCCGGAGGAAAAAGACCTGTACGAGATCGGCACGGTCGCGCGCGTGACGCAGATCTTGCGCGTGTCTGACCGTGTGCTGCGCGTGATGATGGAGGGCGCGTGCCGCGCCCGCCTCAAGCGGCTGTGGCAGCGCGAGCCGTTTTTGCAGGCGCAGGTCGAGCTCATCGACGAGCCGGCCACCTCGTGCCATAGCAAGCGGACGGAAGCGATGCTGCGCCAGACCTACGCCAGCGTGACGGAATATGCCGAGCTCGCGCAGAAATTGCCGGACGATGTTTACGCCGCCATTTTATCGACGAACGATCCCGGCTATCTCGCTGACTTTATCGCCCAGCAGCTCAACCTGCGCTATCAGGACAAACAGGATATCCTCGACGAGCTGCGCCCGCTGCCGAGATTGCAGCGCATGAACGAGATTCTGCGCCGCGAGATCGAAGTTACCGCCATGGAGCAGGACATTGAAAGCAAGGTCCGCTCCCGCGTCGGAAAAATTCAGAAGGATTTTGTCCTGCGCGAGCAGATCAAGGTCTTACAGAACGAGATCGGTGAGGGCGGGGAGGACGAAGAACTCGACGAGTATCGCGAGAAGATCAGCAAGGCGCACCTGAGCGAAGAAGTGGAGCGCAAGCTGCTGAAAGATGTGGACAAGCTCGCCAAGCAGCCGTTCGGCAGCGCCGAGGCGAGTGTGCTGCGCAACTATCTCGACACCTGCATGGAAATGCCCTGGGGCGAGGAGACGAAGGAGCGCGCCAGCGTAGACGCCGCGCGCAAGATTCTTGACCGCGACCACTACGGCTTGCAGAAGGTCAAGGAGCGCATTTTAGAGTTCATCGCCGAGCGCCAGCTCAACCCCGAGGCGAAGGGGCAGATTTTATGTCTCGTCGGCCCTCCGGGCGTCGGCAAGACGTCGATCGCGCTGTCGGTCGCCAAGGCGATGAACCGCAAGGTCGCGCGGCTGTCGCTCGGCGGCGTGCGTGACGAGGCGGATATCCGCGGCCATCGCAAGACCTACATCGGCGCGATGCCCGGCCGCATCATCGAGGCTATCTCCCGCAGCGGCTCGATGAATCCGCTGCTCGTGCTCGACGAGGTCGACAAGATGGGAAGCGACGGGCGCGGCGACCCCGCGAGCGCACTTCTCGAAGTGCTCGACAGCGAGCAGAACTACGCCTTCCGCGACCACTATCTTGAAATTCCCGTCGATCTGAGCCGCGTGATGTTCATCATGACGGCCAACACGCTCGACACCATTCCGCGCCCGCTGCTCGACCGCATGGAGATCATTGAAATCCCCAGCTACACGGACGAGGAGAAGGTGCAGATTGCGCAGCGGCACCTGCTGCCCAAGGAGCGTCAGGCCCACGGGCTGACGGCCTCGAGCCTGCGCGTGGACGAGAGCGCCATCCGCGCGGCCATCGCGCTCTACACGCGCGAGAGCGGCGTGCGCTCGCTTGAGCGTCAGCTCGGCAAGATCTGCCGCAAGGCGGCAATGCAGCTTGCTACAAGCGATGTAAAGCGAGTCACCGTGACAGAGAAGAACATCAAGGACTTCCTCGGTGCGCCGCGTGCTGCACAGGAGAAGATTCCCGAAAAGGACCTTGTCGGCGTGGTGAACGGCCTTGCGTGGACCGAGGTGGGCGGCGAAATTCTGCCCGTCGAGGTCGGCGTGATGGATGGCAGCGGCAAGGTCGAGCTCACGGGCAACCTGGGCGACGTGATGCAGGAGAGCTGCCGCGCGGCACTCTCGTGCCTGCGCCAGCGGGCGCAGGAGCTCGGCATCGCGCCGGACTTCTACAAGACGAAGGACATCCATATCCACTTCCCTGAGGGGGCCATCCCCAAGGACGGACCCAGCGCCGGCATCGCCATCGCGACAGCGGTGCTCTCCGCGCTGACGGGGCAGGCGGTACACCGCGATGTCGCCATGACGGGCGAGATCACGCTGCGCGGCCGTGTGCTCGCCATCGGGGGCTTGCGTGAAAAGACAATGGGCGCGCTGCGCGCGGGCGTACATACGGTCATTCTCCCGAAGGAGAATGAAAAGGACCTCGACGAGATCGACCCGCTGGTGCGCGAAAAGCTGCGCTTTGTGCCGGTCGAGACGGTGGACGCCGTCTTTGCCGAAGCGCTGGTGCTGCCGGAAAAATGCACCGCTGCTGCGCACGAGAGCTATCTTCCTCCCGTGCAGGAGAGCGCGCACAGCGCGCTGCGTGCGGGCGAAATGAGCTGAAAGGAAACGAAAACCATGGCGATCAACTTCAACAAGGTCGAATTCATCCTCTCGGCGGCGTCGGAAAAGCAGTTCGTGCGCGACGGGATGCCGCAGCTCGCGTTTGCGGGGCGGTCGAACGTCGGCAAATCGTCCGTCATCAACCGGCTCGTCAACCGCAAGAACTTTGCCCGCGTGGGTGCGTCCCCGGGCAAGACCTCGCAGATCAACTACTTTAAGATCGACGGCAAGCTCTACCTCGTCGACCTGCCGGGCTACGGCTACGCCAAGGTCTCCAAGACCGAGCGCGACCGCTGGGGCAAGCTGATGGAAAACTATTTCCAGTCTGCGGGGCTCATTCACCTCGGTGTGCAGATCGTCGACGCGCGGCACAAGCCGACGGCGGACGACGTGACGATGCACGACTACTTCGTGCAGACGGGCTGTCCCGTCGTGATCGTGGCAAACAAGCTCGACAAGCTCAAAGCGCGCGAGATCGAGCCGAATCTTGCCCAAATTCGCGAGACGCTGAGTTTGCGCGACGATGAGCTCGTCATTCCGTTCTCTGCCGAAAAGGGCACGGGCAAGGAGCAGCTGATCGCGGCGATCCTCGACCATTTGAACGACTGAAAAGGAATAATGCTTCACAGAAAAGCCTCTGTATGGGTTGACCATACAGAGGCTTTTTATCGTATTTCCCGGGGAATCAGCGGCGCAGCGTCAAAAGCGCGGTGCAGTGGGAGAAGGATTCAAACGTCAGCGCAGGGAAGTGAGGGCGGAGCTCGTCATAGACGAAGTAAATTTCATCCTCGTCCCACTCACTGCCTGCCGCAGTTCGACACGCTTCGAGCTCTTCGCGCGTGCGGAAGGCGACGTCGCCGATGAAAAGACAGCCGTCCTGCTTCAAAAGCGGCAGAAGCGCGCGAAGAAAGTCGATTTTCTGCGTGTCCGTCAGGTGGTGGAGCGAGTAGGTCGCGACGATGGCGTCGTACTGCTGCGCACGAAGCTCGGGCACAAGGCCTTTGGAAAAATCGCCCTGATAGAGCCGCGCGTCCGGCATTTTTGCCTGCGCCAGTTCGATCATGCGCGCGGAAAAGTCCTGCCCATAGATGCGGCAGCTATGCTCGTAGAGCCGCGAGGTCAAAACGCCTGTGCCGAAGCCAATGTCCAGCACATCACGCCCGCTCTGCGCGAGCACGCGCTGATAGAGCGCGTTCATCATGGCGCGGTAGCCCGCAAAGGGGTAGCGGTCGTTCTCGTCGGAGAGGCCGACGCTCTTGTCATAGCCGTCGGCCCAGAGGTCGAAGCCGGTATTGTTCAGCATGTCAGTCCTCCTTTTCGTTCAGCGGGGGAAGTCCCAGCTCATAGAATGCCACGGCGCTCGCTGCGGCGACATTGAGCGAGTCGACGCCGTGGTACATCGGGATCCTGACCGTGTAGTCGCAGCTCGCGATGGTCGAGGACGCGAGCCCGTCACCCTCCGTGCCCATGACGATGGCAAGCTTTTCTTCGGCGGCAAGGCGCGGATCGTCGCGCCGTACGGAGTCGTTGCGCAGTGCCATCGCGACGGTGCGGAAGCCGAGATCGCGCAGCAGCTGCGTCCAGTCGCCGCTTTCGGGCAGGTAGGTCCACGGGATGAGGAACACATTTCCCATGCTGACGCGCGAGGCGCGGCGATAGAGCGGATCGCTGCCCGCGGTCGTGAGCAGCACCGCGTCCATGCCGAGCGCGGCGGCGGAGCGGAAGATCGCGCCGATGTTCGTCGGATTCATCACGTTTTCGAGCACGACGACGCGCCGCGCATTGCGGCAGACGTCCTCGACGCTTGGGAGCTTCGGCCGCCGCATGGCGCAGAGCATGCCGCGCGTCAGGTGAAAGCCGGTGAGCTGTGTCAGCACGGATTCATCAGCGGTGTAAACCGGAATATCTTGACAGCAGCGGGCGAGAATTTCGCGCCCCTTGCCCTGAGTATGCTGCCGCTCCATCAGAAACGACACCGGCTCACAGCCCGCATCAAGCGCACGGCCGATGACGAGCGGACTTTCCGCGACGAAGAGCGCGTTGTCGGGGTCCGCGCGATTGAGCAGTTGGTTTTCAGTCAGGCGCGCGTAAACGTCGAGCGCGGGATCGGAAAAATCGTGGATTTCGATGATGTTTGCCATAGGTTTTCCTTTTTAAGATTCTAAGATGTTCAGCAGTGCGGCGACGTCCGGCAGAACGAACGTCGGCTGCGGGTCAGCGGTGGGGAGGCCTTCTTCCTTCGTCTCGCCAGAGAGGACGAGCAGCGTGTCGATGCCCGCGTTCGCGCCGCTGGCGATGTCCGTGTAGATGCGGTCGCCCACGAGCAGTGTTTCCTGCGCGGAAACGCCCGCCTCAAGCATTGCGAGCTGCGGCATCAGCGGTTCGGGCTTGCCGATGACGATGGGGCGGCGGGAAGTCGCGCGCCAGAGCATTTCGCACACGCTGCCGCAATCGGGCACGAAGCCGTAGGCCGTGGGGCAGACCCAATCGGGATTTGTCGCAACGTAGGGAGCGCCCTGACCGAGCAGGATGCAGGCGTCCTCCAGCTTTTGAAATGTCAGCTCGGTGTCGAAGCCCATCAGGAGCGCGTTCGCGTCCTCACGCCGTTCTGCGACGGTAAAGCCCGCCGCGCGGAGCTGTGATTTCATCGACTCCGTACCGCAGACGTAATAGCGTCGGTCTTCTCCGCCGTGCTCGCGGAGATAGTGAATCAGCGCGTCGACCGAGGTGAGAAAATCGGCCGCCTCCGTCGCGACGCCGAGGCGTGTGAGCTTTTTGACGTAGGCCGCTACGCTGCGCGAGGAGTTGTTTGTCAGAAAGCGGTACTGCCCGCCGCGTGCGCGGATGGCAGAGAGCAGCTCGCGGACGCCGGGAAAAAGCCGGTTGCCCAAGTACAGCGTGCCGTCGAGGTCGAAAAGAAAGAGCTTTTTGCACTGAAGCGGATTATGGTCAACCATCAGTCACGCCTTCTTTTTGCTGTCGATCGCAATGAAGAAGAATGAGCTCACCGCCAGAAGATAGGGGTAAAAGAGGTTTGGGATGATGTCGAACGCCGAGATGGCGTAGCCCAGCTCGTGCGCCGCGGAGATCGCGACGAGCATCTGTGCGCCGTAGGGGATGATGCCCTGAAAGATGCAGGAGAACGTGTCGAGGATCGACGCGGCCTTGCGCGGGGTGATGCCGTACTCCTCGCTCATCTCCTTGGCGATGGGGTTCGCCATAACGATGGCGACGGTGTTGTTCGCGGTGGCAATGTCCATCGCGCCGACGAGAAGGCCCATGCCGATCTGGCCGCCGCGCTTGCCGCGAAACGCCTTTTTGATCCAGCCGAGCAGCGCTTCAAAGCCGCCGTACTCACGGATCAGCGCACAGATGGCGGAGACCAAAATTGCGACCATCGACGTTTCAAACATGCCGGCCGCGCCGCTGCCCATGTTCTCGAGCAGCGCCTTGACTGCGAGGATGCCGGTCTGCCCCGTCGCGCCGGTCGCGAGCGCGATGACCGCGCCGGATACGATACCGATGAGCAGCACGACAAAGACGTTGATACCGATGATGCCGCCGATGAGCACGAGCACATAGGGGATGATCTGAATGAGATTGTAGGCAGGGATGGGCGCGGGGTGCACGTCCGCATTCAGCGTCAGCACGAGGATGAGTGCGAGCGACGCGAGCGCGGCGGGGAAGGCGATGTGGAAATTTTCGCGGAATTTGTCCTTCATCGCGCAGCCCTGCCCGTTGCAGGCGGCGATGGTTGTGTCGGAAATGAAGCTCAGATTGTCACCGAACATTGCCCCGCCCATGACGGACGCGACACACAGCGGCAGGGAATAGCCGCTGGCCGCGGCGATGGGGATGGCAATGGGCGTGATGAGCGTGATGGTGCCGACGCTCGTGCCCATCGCGGTGGAGACAAAGCAGCTTACGACGAACAGCACCGCCACGGCGAATTTCGACGGGATGATCGAGAGCATGAAGTACGCAACGCTCTCCGCACTCGAGCGGCCCACGACGCCGACGAACATACCCGCGGCTAAGAAGATGAGCAGCATCGTGATGATGTTCTTATCACCCACGCCACGGCCCATTAGCGTGAGCTTTTCGTCGAACGACAGCGCGCGGTTCTGGCAGCAGGCTACGAGCAGCGCGATGAGAAAGATGACGACGATGGGGATGGAATAAAATCCCATCGGGATTTTGAGCACGTACTCAAAGATCAGGCCGAGGCCCAGATACAGGACAAGGAACACTAAGATCGGCAGCAGCGCTGCGGGATTGGCTTTTTTTGACATGGGATGACGCTCTCTTTCTCCAAACATAAAAAAAGCTCCTGCGCGGAGCTTTTTGTGCGATATGAATTATTATAAGGAGCGTGGAGGACCTTGTCAAGTGAGATTTGCCCAGAATTGAGCGCAAAAGGGCTTGACAGAAGGACTCTAATCTGTTAGTGTACAAATATACTCTAACAGATTAGAGAGGGAACAAGATGGAAACGCCGAAAATTTTTGAGAGCGAATACCGCTTTTGCCAAATTCTGTGGGCACACGAGCCGGTCAAGAGCCGTGAATTGGTCGCGCTCTGCGCCGAGCACCTGGGCTGGAAACCGACGACGACCTACACGGTCATCAAACGGCTCTCTGAGCGCGGGGTGCTGAAAAACGAGAATACTGTCGTCACGTCGCTCATCTCACAGGACGAGGCGCAGACCGCCGAGATCGACGAGCTGCTCGACAAGCGCTTCGACGGCTCGCTGCCCGCGTTCGTCGCCGCGTTTACAAAGTCGAGCCATGTGAGCGACAAAGAGCTTGACGAGGTGCAGAAAATGATCGACCTTTATCGAAAGGAGAATCATCATGGATGACGTCTTTTTGAAGCTCGTGAACCTCAGCATCAGCGCAAGCTGGCTCATTCTGGCGGTGCTCGTGCTGCGGGTTGTCCTCAAAAAAGCGCCGAAGTGGGTCATGCCGCTTCTCTGGGGTGTGGTCGCACTGCGGCTTGTCTGCCTGTTTTCGATTGAAAGCGCGCTTTCGCTCATCCCGAGCGCCGAGACCATCCCAAGCGAGATCGTGACCGAAACGCGCGAGCCGGTGCTCTACGAGCAGGCGACGCTTGACATCGTCACGAATCCGACGCTGCCTTCGGCGGCGGAGGTCCCCGTCGGCGTGAGCCGCCAGCAGGCGCAGGTCGATTTCAACATCTACAGCGTCCTCTGGCTCGCCGGCATGGCGGCGCTGCTCGTCCACGCGCTCGTGAGCGCGGGAAAGCTGAAAAGAAAGCTCGCAACGGCGATTTTGCTGCGAGATAACATCTACGAGAGCGAATTTGTCGATTCGCCGTTCGTCTTCGGCGTGGTGAAGCCGAACATTTATCTTCCCATGCACATGGACGAGGGGACGGCGGCGTATGTCATCGCGCACGAGCACGCGCACCTCGCCCGCCGCGACCACTGGTGGAAAGTGCTCGGCTACCTCGTGCTCGCGCTGCACTGGTTCAACCCGCTGGTGTGGGTCGCCTACATCCTCTTCTGCCGCGACATCGAGCTCGCGTGCGATGAAAAAGTCGTCAAGGGGCTGGACGGTGCGGCACGCGCAGACTATTCACAGGCGCTATTATCCTGCGCCGCGCCGAAAAGAGCCGTCGCGGCCTGCCCGCTGGCGTTCGGCGAGGGGAACATCAAAATGCGCGTGAAAAGCGCACTGCACTACAAAAAGCCCGCGTTTTGGGTCGCCGCCGCGGCGGTGCTCGCGGTCGTGATCGTGGCCGTGTGTTTTTTGACGAATCCGAGGTCGGAGCGCGGCAGCCTTGTCTGGGCGCAGAAGCTGAATGCGGCGGACGTTGCGTCGATCGAGCTCTACGTTCCGGCGGAAGGGGAGGCGCGGCAGTATAAAAAACTCGATACGGAAGAAATGGCACAGGCAGTCGAACTGATCAACAGCAGCCGCGGCACATATATCGAAAAACCGGAGACGGTTTACGCCGGCTTGCCGGTGTGGTTCCTTCTCACGATGGACGACGGCACGGTGCATGCTGTCGGCAGCGTAGTGGGCCATTATCTGATCATCGACGGCGATACTTTTGATGCGGACGTCGAGAATCAGGCGGAATGGGAAAACTATGTGCTAAAGGGCGATTCGGCAAGTCCGATCGACATGGCAGACCGGCTGTCGTATGCACTCTATGGGATGACAACGGGGGTGTATACGCTCGGCGAGGCCGTTTTCGAGGATTCCGTCTGGGAAACCAGCTATGAGGAGACCTTTGCCAATACGAAGTCCACGCCCGAGCTGTGGCTTTCCTCCGCACTTGGCACGGACATGACCGGTATTCTGTACGGTACAGTGACGGCGGCGAGAGGATACAGCTACCGCTTTTCGGAGTGGGAGGAGATCGACCTGACCGTGAGCAACTTCGACTGGCTGTTCCGCAGCGCGAGCGGCGAAGACTGGAATGGCACGAGCGCTGCGAAGCTGCGCCGCGAAAATGCTCACGCTTGGCGCGGCACGAGAACGGGCGAGGACGTCAATGCGACAGTGCCGATGGCGGAGATCAGGCGTCAGGATGAGCTCACGGCGATGGACCAGTGGCTCTTATTGCAGCAGAAGGACGGCAGCCTTTACCTCGTGATGGGCTATCGCAGCGGGGGACTTCCCTACAGCGGGGCACATCCCTACCGCTGGATCGTCCGCCTGAACGGCGGCGCGACCGAGCTGACCCGCGCTGACCTGAACGGCGACGGGATCGAGGAAGTGATCTCCTATACCGGCACTTCCACGCAGGAGCCGTACCGGCTGCGGGTGAGCAATCAGAGCGGCGAAGAGCTCTGGAGCGCGGAGCTGGGGCTGGCGCACGCGGGCTGGAGCAGCTATTTCCTCTATCGCGACAGCGTCAAGACGGCGCTGCTGCGCTACGAGCCGACAATCTATCAGGGCGAGGCATCGTATTCCTACGAGCTCTTTCTGCTCAGTGAAAACGGGACGACCACGCTGGCGGAGAATTCGGTGAGCTTCAGCATGAATCCCGATTCCAAAGACCCATGGCCCGCCGAGGCACAGAAATTCGCGGACGAGGTCAACAGGCTTTTAGACAAGAGCGAGCTTTTATTCTCCACGCTGAACGCCGAGCTGCATTCCTACGGCGATGGCACGGTCATCCGCTGCGCAGAGCCGTCGGAGAGCGACGGAAGCAGGGCGCTGGCGTCCGCCGACCTCGACAACGACGGCAGGGCAGAGCAGATCATCTGCGAGAAAGCGTTCGGCGGCTATGAGCTGTGCGTCGTCGACGACAACGGCGAGGAACTGATGCGCGACCGCATGTGGGAGGGCGACGTCTACTTCCTCTGCCGCGAAAACGGACGCGACATGCTGCTGCAATACAGCTTAAACGAGGGCAAAAATCAAGACGCGATCAGCTATTGTGCCTACTACTACGGCCTTCACACCTTTGACGGCGGCAAACTGAACATCGTGGAAAACAACAACACGAGCATTTATCTGAACTGGGACGGAACGCAGAACGGCGATTGGGGCGAATCGCAGCAGGCATTCGCAGCGCGCGTCAATGAGCTGATCGACCAGAGCGAATTTCTCATTGCCCAACAGGACGGCGAGCTCATTTTGACGAGCGAGGTGCAGCGCTGGTACTGCGTATCGCCGAAAACGATCAGAGTGGCAATGGATGACACAACGATCTATATCGACAGAAAAAGCTGGGACTTTGCCGAACAGTACCCGTCGCTCAAAGGGTTTGAGGACATTGGGACCGCAGGCAACTACTTTGTGGCGTTCGGTAGCCTGGGGGAGAAAAACGACCTCTACGTGGTGTTCAATTTCGTGGCCGGCACGCTGCTCAAGACCTTCCCCGGCAACAACCTTATCTGGCAAGGAGATGACCTTTCCACCGCGGTCTACTCCTACCGGTCGGACGTCTACGCGCTCAACGGGACGAAGCTCGCCGCGCTCGATCTTGCGAGCGGCGAGGAGATCAGCGGCCTCGCCTTTGCGCCCGACGGCGTGTCGATCATTGCGACGGTCTCCGGCAAGAGCGGCGAGCGTAAGGTGACGGTCACGCGCGAGGGCAGCGCGTAGCAGACCTCGCTCACCGACTGGACGGAGGGCGACGGCGCGGAGCGCACGTACTTCGCCCCTGTCGGGATCGAGGGGAACGAGACATTTCTGGCGACGGTCGGCGTGAGCTACCGGCTGGAACAGCAGTCGGACGGCACATCCCGCATCGCGGAGATCACAGGCGCGCAGGGGCTCACGCTGCCGCGCTATCGCCGCGGCTGGGTCAGCGTGGACGAAAAGGCAGGCGTTCTGGACGCCGTGATCGCGGACGACGGCAAGAGCGCCGACGTGACGGTGCAGTATTACGCGAGCCTTGGGTCGGGGTATCAGACGTACACGGCGGGGGTTCATATTGTCGCACCGTAGGGGTGCGAGGGGGATTCCTGCATCGTGCAGGAGTGCGCTAAGGGGGGATGTTCTCTTTCCTCGGAAAGAGAACATCCCCCCTTACACCCCCCAAGAGAAAGGGACGAGGGGCCGTCCCCCTCGACCCCGCACATTGTGAGTTTGCAGCTTGAATGACTGCACGCGCTGCGCAGTGTGGGTGCGGTGTACATGGCTTCGCCA
>OGFN01000558.1_pt1 | contig 18396 bp, 14 predicted proteins | sample 1570921 | NCBI WGS metagenome assembly OGFN01 (sample SAMEA2581940, study PRJEB24529) | metagenome | biome: Human gut stool | place: China | collected 2011
TTAAAGGTCACGCACATTCTTTTTAAATTCCGTAAATTCCTTTGAAATCCCTCCGAGTTGCCTTCGGCAACCCACCTCCCTTTTCAAGGGAGGCAAAAAGCTTCCAAACTGCTTTGGCGAGCTTGCTCTCTGCAAGGGATGCTGAAAAGTAAAAAGACGAAAACGGAAGTGGAAAACGAATAGTGAAAAGGGTGGGCAGGGGTGTGTGGAAAGCTCCTCATATGACACACAAAAAAAGCATAGGCATACAGCACCTAAATTAAGTACAAAAACAGAATAGGCACACGATATCAGAATGGGGTACAGAAACGGAATGGTGCACAAAATGCAAAACAGGGCACAAAAAAACAGAGCAAGGCGAACCTTGCTCTGCTTATGATTGTTAATAAATCGGATCGATTGCTACGTGAGCGTCAGATCTCAACCCAACCCGAGTCGCCGCCCTCTACGGGGCCGGTGCCTATGGAGATTGTGATGATATCATCAAGCTCGTATGCAGAAACATCGAAATCCGGTGTTTGATAAACCTGTTTCATTGAGATTTAATCTCCTTTCAAGATATAATAATAAAATTTAATGTCGGAACGGAATATTCAGTTTTGAACAGCCGAACCGATAGTAAAGTTTCGCTGTGGTTTCTTGGTAAAATTCAATTACTGAGCTTTCCAAGCAGCAACAGCAGCATCATATCCTGAAGCAACTTTAGCAGTTACAGCTGCGGAATACCAAACATAATGATCGGCAGTACCGTCATTGTAGCATACATAAGCGATGCAGTCAATATCAGTTGCCTGAGAAGCATGAGAGATATTCTTGATGATTGCGCCGAAGTATGCATCGGAAGAAGCGTTTGCCTGACTTACATAGTCGGTAGAAGCAGCCTTCCAAGCTGACGGAAGTGCGGTGCCTTTTTCAACTGCTGCCTTAGCATCAGCTGCATCGGCAGCGCCTGTGTTGGCAGCAATGAAGCCAACGCTCTTAATTGTATTGCCGTTTGAGTTCATAGCAGCGAAGTCAGCAGCTGTGATAACCGAAGTAAGTCTGAACTGGAAGAGATCATCCGGAGCAGTTGTCTTATCGCCTGTGAACTTAACCTGAGTCTTATACTTAGCTACAGCATAAGACGGAGCTGACGGCATGTTAGCCATGATGTTAGCTTTTGAAGCATCAAAGCTTGAAATGTAGGTTGGAGTATTTTTACCGTCAGTTTTTTTGATTGTCTGCTGTGAATTGTGTGCATCACAAATCTTGATGTTCTTGTTGCCAGAAGCAAGGGCTGCTTCATCGCCTGTGACATTAAACTTGAATGTCATCTGAGCTACTGAAACACCAGCAGCATCTTCTGTTACTGTGAAGCCCCACTTGTTTGTCTGACCTTTAGATGCATCAGAAAGGATCTGCTGCATAACACCGCTGTTATACAGAGCCTTTTCATCTTCAGCCATTGTTGAAGCTTTCATAACAGCAGCAGCATAGTTTGCATTGATATTAGGCTTTGTACCATCTTTTGCATAACCAGCCAAGTCTCCTACAAACGTCCTTGATGTAAGGTCAGGAGTATAGACATTCTTGTCATAAAGAAGGCAAATCTTCATATCACTCATTTTCTGGCTAAAGTCAGCCATTTCGAATGAAAGTGTTACTGTTACAGTAGCACCGGGAACGATTTCCTTCTCGGTTTTATCCGATACCAAAATCATACCGAATTCCTTACCATCTTCAAGAGCAAAAGCATTAACTGCAAACACGCTAAAAAGCATCACAACAACAAGAGCAACACTTAAAATTTTTCTCATCTTAAGCATAATTTAATCTCCTATTTGTTTAGTTTTTTATTTAATTTAAATTACCAAGCACCATTAAAAACTCCAGCCATTTCAGCCTGTGAAGGAAGTGTAACGAGCCATGCGTCATGTGCTTCAATATCACCAGCATCCGAACCGTCAATGCTACCATCGCCGTTTACATCTGCTGAATAATATGCTGCTGTGTCCTCATCAATTGTAACAAGCCAAGCATCATGTGCTTCAACGTCGCCGGCATCCGAGCCGTCAACACTACCGTCGCCATTAACATCACCGAAGTAAATGAATACATAAGTAGCTACTACTTCGCCTGCAGCATCTTTAAGAAGAATTGTAGCACCTGTTGACATATTGCCATCAGCATTAGCTACAACTTCAATAGAACCTGCTTTTGTAGTAACAAAATCCTCAATGTTTTCGCCATTAAGGGTGTCTATACCGAATACACAGCCGGCATAGTCGCCCGAGCCTGTGCAAAGGTCGGTTCTGATAACCGCACCGTTGCCTTCTTCGGTAAGGATAAGTTCCGGATCAGCTGCAGCAGCAGCCTTCATTACCGGGAAAGTAAGTTTCTGACCTGTGGTATAAACCGTAGAGGTTACATCAGAGGTCTTGTAGGAACCTACATAGAGTTTACCGCCGAGATTGGTCATTGATTTCTGATCGTTGAGCACACCGAAAGCGGCCGCAGTATCGGAAATGGCCTTAGAAGCGGTAAAGGTGAGGGTCGAAAGTACGACGCCGTTTGCCTTCTGAGCAACAGCTCCGCCGGCAACCTGCGGTAATACGCCGACATAGACATAAGTCTTGCCGCCCGCAGCAGCATCATTTACGACCGTCTTTGTTGCATCGCCTGCACCGAACAGCGTTGAAGCGGTTGTGCCGCTTACAAACTTAACAGCACTGCTGTCATACTGAACAGGAACAGAAACCGTTGCAGCATAATAATCTGTGGTTAATTTTACGGTAACCCTGACTGTATCGCCTGCGCTATATGACGCCTTGTCAAACGATAAAGCGATAGTGCCGTTTTCTGCGACACCGGTATTATCATTTGCGAAAACGCCGACTGCAAGCACGCCAAGGAGCATAACTACAGATACAATAAGGCTAATAGCCTTTTTTGCCTTGGTCATTTTTTGCCTCCTTCTATTCTTAATCAATATTAAATATACACTTTTGAGAGCACAATGTCAATAATTTGTGAATAAAAATGGCACGCCGAAAGAAAATATCCCTTACGCTATCACAAATAAAGTTATTTCCTCGCGGGCTTACAAGCTTTGTACCGTTTTTTCACAAAACTATTCCGCCGCACTTTTAAAGTATATGCTCTAATCTTTTTAAGAATATCCCATTACATACGCCCTTGTGGGGGAGAAAACTCCCCCACCGGGTTTTAACTTAAGTAATCTTAAAGGAAATTACTTCTGAGCGATTGCAGTTCCGCCGTAAGCAGCGTCAACTACAAGGCCGTAGTTAGCGAGGTCAACCTTACCGGTAGCAAGGCCGCCTGCAGTCTTATAAGCGCCTGTGAGAGCAGCTTTGTTGTTGATTGCGAGGTCCATGGAGGAAGCATCGAATCCGTCAACAACACCGTCGCCGTTTACATCGCCGTAGATAACGACTGTGTAGATAGCAACCGGAGCACCGCTCGACTTAAGGCTGAGTGTTGCGGTAGCGCCTGTACCATAAAGGCCTGCAGCGTTAGCGGCAACATTAAGAGTTGTAGCCGAAGGATCCTTAGCCGTTACTCTTGCGAGTACGTCGTCGGCAGTAGCGAGCGAGCCGGGTGTTACGCCGGTGATGAGAGAAGCGTTCTCTGTTACGGAAACGCCCTCATTTGAACCCGCTGTGGTGGGAACTGCTACGTACTTGCATACGAACGGAGCCATAGCATTCTTGAGGTTTGTGATAACAGCGTCAATCTGAGCTGCTACAACATTTGAATAGAAGCGGTCATTTGCAGCATAGTTTTCAGCGGAGCCGCTGTAAAGGTTTGCTGTGTTGCCCTTCTCATCGGTGTACTCATAGCCGAGTACGGAAACGAGCTTAGCATAAGCTTCGGTCTTTGAAAGGCCGTCAGCTTTTGATGCGTCAAATGTATATGCACTGTTTTCAGTGAATATTGACTTAGCCTGAGCTATAACTGCCTCAAGCTCGGTGTAAGCACCTGCCTCGAGAGCAGAAGCCGATTTCGGCATAAGAGCGCGCTGAGCGATTTCAAGCTCATACTTAACATCGAATACCTCGGACTGAAGAGCATTTGCGTTGGCATTTAATGCCTCGGCAGCTGCAAGAGCCTTGGTGTATCTTGCATAAGAGCCTGCTGTGTAATCAGCCTCTTTGTAGCCCTGAGCCTTAGCGGCTTTGATTTCCTTATCAAGGAACTGCTTCTGAGTTGTAACCGCAGCGCTCTTCAGGAAGCTTGCATACCAAGCAATGTTCTTAGCGCTGTTAAGGATTTCAAGCTCCGAATAACTGGGAGCCTTGTAAGCCTTTACGGCATCCATATAAGCGTTCTGAGCTTCGGTTGAAGGAGCCTTCATGGAAGCTACGATAGCACTCTTATATGTAGCGTTTGCCTTGTTGGCAATAGCAGTAATTTCAGCCTCTGAAAGTGAGCTGCCGTCAATGTACTTTTCGGGAGCTACGGGGCCCTTGTAAGCGTCAATGATAGCGTTGCCGGCTTTCATTGCCTTTTCGTAAGCCCAATAAGCATAGAGGTCGAAGTTCTGATAGTTGATGTCGCCGGCAGCCTTAAGAGCAGCCTCAATGGGAGCCGGTGTAACGGTTGCGGAACCGCTTGTAGGTGTTGTGCTTGCTGTATCAAGAGCCTTAACGGCGGTTTCAAGAGCGGTTATGGCTGCAGTGAGATTGTCGTCACTGTAATTGCCGAGGTTAGCCTTCCTGAACGGGCCGTAAACAAGCTTAGCGGCAGCGGTAAGAGCTGTCCAGTAAGTGTTCCAAGCCTCTGCCGGATACTTAGAAGAATCACGGTTAGCCTTGAACTCGCTGTCAACGACCTTCTTAATATTGGTGCCGTTGTAATAATAGAGTGTGCCGAACGGGGCAGTCATGGTAAGAGTACCATCTTGTCTTCTGTATTTACCGTAAACAGTTACCGAGCTGTTACCGAGAGCAAATGAAGAAGCTGAAGGAACAGTCTCTATATCCACATCGGATCTAACTCTTAACGGATTGACGGAGATTGAGCTCTCCTTGGGGAAGTTGAAACTATTAGATACAAGTGCTTCTGCCTGGCCCGATGACTCAAAGATGCTCGAATCAAAGCCGGAAATAGAACCCTTGGTGAACTTACAATCAGTATCTCTCTGGTTGGTCCAAGTTACGGCAATGTTTGAAATAGCAGAAGCAAGAGCCGATGCATTTGTTACAAGGTAATCTGTGGTGGTTTCACCCTTCATCTTAACTACATCATATATGTTTGTCTTCTTATCTTCCTTAGACCAAGCGGTGCCGACATCTGTAGCATCGTTGGTTGCATACTCAAAGGTAGTGGAAGTAATGTCGCCGTTGTAAGCAGTACCGTCCTTGAAGGTGAAGCTGTAAACAGCGGTTACCTTTACAAGGCTGTCTGTGGGAACTGCCGCGTTAAGAGTAACATCGGTGCTCTCATACGGTGAAAGTTTCTTTTCGCCGCTTTTGAGCATTTCGGTGCCGTTAACGGTAACAGACTTAAGAGTGAGCATATAAGGATGATCATATGTATCGCCGTGCTTTAAGAGCATACCTGCAGATGCGTTTGTTACCTTAAGAGTAGTGTTCATCTGGCCGTTTGTAAGCTGTACATAGTTAAGTGCACCCTTATCTATTGTAAGCTTAGGCTCAGCATAGGACTGAGCGTTAGTAGTCCAGCCGAGGAAGAAGTTTACGATCGGAAGAGCTACGTCAAGAAGACCGCCTGATTTAACGGCATAGGCAATACCTACAACCAATTTCTCTGCGAGGTCTGCAATAGCGCTCTTCTGAAGAATAGCGTCAAGTGAATTGTAAGAATCGGCGATAAGAGCGGTGTTGCCGCATACCTTACCGAGAACCTTGTTAAGGAGTTCTCTTACGATTCTGAATACTGCGGGATACATAGCCTCGGTTCTGAGAGTGCTGTTAGCAGGAATATTGAATATGCTCGTAACGCTGTTTGTACCGAGGAGCTTGCTTACGTCAAGGTTGAGAAGTCTGTCGATAATGTCTTCTCTGAGAACAGTCTCAAGGAAGGTCTTACCGTCAGCAGCGGTTTCGTTGATTATCTTCTCAACAGGAAGAACGTCGCGGATAATCTTGTCGAGCTTAACCCACGGATCCTGTGCGGTAGCAAGGTCGAGGTCAAGGCCGTCGGTGTTGATGAGCTTCTGGAACTTCCAGCACCACTCGTTGTCAGAGGTGAGAGCCCAGTCGATTATCCAGTCAATGGTGTCTTCCCAAGCGCGTGTGTTCTTTTCGAAGTCTGCAAGCTTATAAGTCTTGGAGGCTACAAATTTGTAGCCGTCAGCCTTATCGGAGCCGAGGTCGGCAAGCTTGGAGAGATACTTCATACCGATGTCGGTGCCCATGGTAAAGATAACATCGAGCCAATAGCCGCTGTTCTTACCCTTTACGAGGGTCTTCGAGTTGTAATCGGCATAAATAAGTGCGTCATAGTTGTAAGTCGGAACGAACTGAGTTGCAAGCTCACGAATTACGCAAGCGAGAAGAGCGGTTACGTTCTGTCCCTTGAGCTCGGCAGCCGACGGGAGAATTATCTGAGGCATGAGAGCCTTAACGCCGATTGCGCCGAGAGCGGTAACAACATCCTGATCGGAAGCGGACTTATCTACAACTGTGTCATAGTAGCCTGCATAAACAGTCTCATAGCCGGTACCGAAGAGATACTCGGGGTTATAAGCTGCTACATACTGAAGAGCCTTGCGAAGATTGGGAATGAGCTTTGTATTATCGCCCTTTGTCCAATTGATTGCAGCCTTTGCAGTATCCGAAAGAATTGTGTCGATTGCCTTGCCGACAAAATCGTTGAGCGCCGCAAGAACGGTGGTATAACCCGCTGCCGAAGCAGTAACGGAGCCGTCGTTTGCAGCTGTGGGCATAAACTCGTTAACGAAATCACCGGAGATGGTGTAGTTCCAGTTAATGAGCTTAGCGAACGAATTAGCGGTGGACATATCAAACTTGAGCCAGGTCTCGGTGAGACCGTCTTTGCTGACAAGGCGATAATAGCCGTTGCCGTCGGAGCCTATTGTGAAGTCCGACCACTCCCAGTTATATGCGCCGGCAGCCTTAGAATAGAATGCCTTTACATCTGACGGAAGCTTAGCGAGAACAGCGGTGGCCTCTGAAGCCTTGCCGCCGAAGAGCTCGGTCTTTTCAGCGCCGAACCACTGTGCAAGAAGCATCTTAACGGAGCCGTTGAGAACAACGGGAGCAAGATCCTTAAATACATAGGGAGCTATCTGATAGAGAGCCGAAACAAGAGTATTGCTGTCAAGATTGAAGATTTCCGAAACCTTACCGCTTGTGGCAAGTGAGGGAAGGAAGTAGCTGTCCTTAACGTAATATTTTACGTTTTCGCCGGCAGCGTTAGTGTAAACATAAACGCCTGTGCCCTTGCCTTCCATATCGGTTTCTTCGGTCTTGTAATATTTCTCATCCTGAGAAATATATGTCTTCTTGGCGGTATCATATTCAAATACCTCGATGTAAGCACCCTTAGAGTCTGAGCCCTTAACATAATAATCGCGAAGACCTGCTTTAGCGCTTGTCGGAAGAGCAATGTGATTGCTTATGCAGTTGCCGGAAGCGTCTTCTTTATAAGAAGTATAGCTCTGCGGCTTAGACATAGCGTTGATGAGGACATTCTTGATAAGAGTGTCGGGATTTTCGGTTGTTGTTGAATAAGTGTTGATGAGCGTCATGTCATCGTCAACTCTTGCGAACACCGGATAAACGAGGCCTTTTAACATACCCGGAAGATCCGCGAGGTACTTATTAACGCCGGAGATATCAACAAAGTTGCCGATAATGCCGACGTCGAGTTTGCCGTCGTTGATAACCTTTTTAACGAGACCTGCGTTGTCGTTAAGAAGAGTTGCAATGCCGTTGACTATGTCGAGCTGAGCGTGGTTTTCTCTTGTCATGCCCGACGGCCAGTTTTTAAGATTAGCGTCTTTAACTATGCCGAGCAAGCCTTTGACAAGCTTAACAAGTCCGTTGTTAAGAAGAGCCTGAGCGCTGTCGATGGTTCCGCAAAGAGCATTAACCGAGCGAAGGTCGATAACAAGATGCAAACCTGCTTTGTTAATAACATCGCCCATGTTTATGTTCGCGGCGGCAAGGGTAACATCGAGGAAGTCAAATACGACTGACATTCTCTCTTCGGTAGAGAGTCTTGTTACCGCGCCGTCCGGGCTGTATGCGTCAAGAGCGGTAAGGTTATCAGAGGTCTGATACTTCGTCTTTGCGGCAAACGCCATTACGGACATAGTTGAGAAAATCATGACAACTGCCAAGATGACACTTAACAATTTGGTAGATTTTTTCATACGTGTTTTTTCCTCCTAAAAAGATTTACATTAAAACCATGTATGCGTACCCGATTTTTTCTGCGGGCGGCACTCCCCGCAACAATTCCTCGCACAAAATCCGCTGTACTTCTGACCGCTCTTTGATTTACAAGAAAGCAAACCGATTTCGGCACGTTAACTCGGTCGGTTTCCACCGTTTCCACTTCCGTAAAAATGAATCGGTGGAAAACTGATGATACACACCCGAGCATATTACCGTAGGATGTGTATCAAAACGGGATGGAAACTGCACGGTAAATCAGCCGTGCGGCAGCGCTCCCTCAAAAAAGGGGGCACTTCGCCCTATTACACCATTCCTATGGTTAGTTAAAGTATAGAATTTTAAACGAAAAAAGTCAATAAATTGTTCACACAAATTTGTTGATTTTCTGTATTGAACAAATAGAATTGTTATTTTTGGGCAAAAGTGGCAAACAAAATTGGCAATGTTGTTGTAAAATTATGAACAAATTGTTAACGTTTTCGAGTTTTGAACTTTTTGACAAGTATTGAACACGGTTTTGAACATTTTTACGGTGATTTTCGGGTAAAAACAGAGGGCTTTTAGGCTCCCTCAAATAGGGTGATTCCCCACGGTGTGGGGAAACGACAAAAGGCTCCCTTGAAAAGGGTGATTCCCCACAGTGTGGGGAAATGTCGCGGAGCGACAAAGGGGACTCTCTCCCGTCAGGAGCTGGCTACGAACGAAGTGAGTAGACTGAGGGATTTATTCAGGCTCCCTTGTAAAGGGAGCTGTCACCGCAGGTGACTGAGGGATTAAACAGCGAAGCACTTTCTTTTTAAAATCTATTTTTTTAAGAAAATCCCTCCGGCTTGCCTTAGAGGCCCACCGCCCTTTACAAGGGAGGCAAAAAGCGGCTCCCGAGGCAAATACCCCGTGAACCGCTTTGCAAATGCAATGTTCTTTATTTGAACTCTTATTTTATTGTGAGATTTGCGCCGTACATTGCCGCCAAATCAAGGCTGCCGTCAAAGGTGTTGCCGTCCTCGGTAAAACACTGCACGTGGTAAAGCCCGCCGTTGCAGACAAAATCCATGGTGAGCTGATATGCGGAATATGTTTTCGGGTTTTTGTCGTCCGCCTTTTTGACCTCGACTACGTATGCGGTGGCTCCGCATTTTTCGAGAGTTACGGTACGCTGCTCAACGGTTACGCCCGCTACCGCGTCGCCTGCCTGCGACAAAATCTGATTCCACTGCGAAACGGTGTTATTTGCCTCATTTTCCGCTGCGCTGTCATCAGTCGCCGCGCCGGAATACATAACCTGCGCGTCGAGCCCCTTGTATTTCTTTGAGGTGGCTATACCTGAATTGCCCACGGTCCAGCCGTTGGGATAAACCATTTTAAAATACTTTGTCTCGTGAAATACGCCGTCGGTTATCTGATTGGGGAACGGAACGGCACCCGTTTTAATTTCGCCGTTTTCGTCCGTGACCTTTTTGCCGTCCTCGTCGGTGACATATATTTCAATCTCGCCGTTCTCATTGAGAACAGTGTTGCCCTCTTCGTCGGTAACAACCTCGTATGTGGCGTCCTTGGCGTTTATAGTCGGCTTCTTTTTTCCGCATGAGGCAAAAGCTACCGATATTACGATTAAGGAAGCGCAGATAACTGCGATTATTTTTTTATCCATTTGAAATCCTCCGTTTTATACATAAACAGATTATAAATTCTTTGCCTCGGAATGTCAACTGGGGATGTTAAAAATGTCCGGAACGCAAAAAAACAAAAGACAAATCAAAACAAATCTTTGTATAAACAGTTGTTTTTATTTGGCAGAGCTTACCCTTTGCTCCGATTCAACCTCACCCTCGGAGTACATTCGTACGCCTTCGGGCAAGCCTTAACCGCCGCAGCCGCGCCGCTTAAGGTTCGGTTAATCCGCTCCGAGCATTTTTCCCTATCCCCCGAAAAAAAGAGGTTAAAAATGTCCGGAACGCAAAAAAACAAAAGACAAATCGAGACAAATCTTTGTATAAACAGGTGTTTTTATTCGTCAGAGCTTACCATTTGCTCCGAATCAACCTCACCCTCGGAGTACATTCGTACGCCTTCGGGCAAGCCTTAACCGCCGCAGCCGCGCCGCTTAAGGTTCGGTTAATCCGCTCCGAGCATTTTTTCCTATCCCCCGAAAAAAGAGGGTAAAAATGTCCGGAACGCAAAAAAACAAAAGACAAATCGAAACAAATCTTTGTATAAACAGTTGTTTTTATTCGTCAGAGCTTACCATTTCTCTTGGGCGGAGAGATTTATCCGGCCGTTTCTTGGTACACATTTGTGTGTTTTATTCTTCATATTCATCTCATTTTGCATTTTTGTGCACCTCGTCTAAATTTTTTAGAGCCAAAATGGAGCCGGATATACTCTTAAAAATATACGTTATAACAATGAACTCACATATCAAAAATACTTAGTTGTGTTTCTTTCAATGACTCAACTTTTCTAATCGTTATTTTGTCATCTTCTTGAACTTGCCCGCATAGAAGAGGTGACGAAGGATCATATTTGGCAGCGTTTGTTTCTACACTTTTTGAACTATAATTTGCATAGCAATATACACATCCATTTTTGCATGTATTATAAGTACCTATTTCAACACTTTCAACACATCCACATTCTTTACGCTGATTTTTGTCTTTGCCAACATTGAGTTTACATCCGATAATTTTTTCAATTAGTTCTCTATCTATGCAACAATTATGAATTATACCACATTCATCCAAATCAATTTTTTCTGCACAACTTCCAATCTTAATATTATAATCCGCAGCTATCTTACTTAATTTCTCAGCAAATTCTCGTAGTTCATCATCATTTAATTCATTACTTGACAATCCATCCATATTTTTTTTATTTTTAGGATATATATCAACAAAACTAATCACGCATTTTTCCGTGTACCCACTTAAAGCCTCAGCAATGCTTTTAAATGCCTTCAAATGATATTCTTTCGTATATCTATCAGAAAAGAATATAGGATCATATCTCCAAATCACTTTTTGCTTACCAATTTTTTCGGATAGTTCTTGAAATACCGGAATCATTTCTGTTTTTTTTGGTAAATTAACCTCAACATCATTTCCGTATCCAGTCAATGTGAATTGAAAATAGTAATTATAATCTTTTATCTCGTTTAACCTTTTCATCATTGGCAACGGATTCTTTGTCCAAAACACTATGCAATCTACAACATCCGGAGTAATTTTTATTTCACTTATCTGATGAGCATTCATCGGATTACGAACATATAAAAATCCTTCTTTTATTCTATTATAGAACCATTCCGAATAATAATTGGGAATATCAGTTCTTCTACTTACACTTAATATCATCTAATTCACCCTTTCAAACATGATTACCTGATATCTAATTTGGGGCAAAATCCTCTTTTTCTTGCTTCTTCTAGCAGTTTGGGTTGAATTTCCGGGTAAGTCCAATTAATCGGTAGTTCATCCATAATTGCTATTTTTTCAATTTCACTGTGAAGCTCTTTTTCAAATGTATGTATATCTGAGAAGAATAATTTTCCAAAAGTCTCCATTCCATCGAAATTATCCGGTGCAGTCACAGAATATATACAAATTGGAGTAATATCAAAAGTTATTGCTCCTGTTTCTTCATATAGTTCTCGTTTGGCTGTTTCAAGAATATCCTCACCATCTTCTCTATGTCCCCCCGGTGCCTCCCATGTATTTCTTTCCTTGTGCTTGCAAAATACCCATTTACCATTATGTCTGGCAATAATAACTGCAAACTTCAGCATTGAATCATTAATACTATCATAAAAATTCACTTTTGTCATATAATGCTCCTTATTAGATTACATCTATTTTCTTGCCATTATTGCTCTCACAAATAGAGCCAAACCAGAGCCGTTTGATAAAAAATGCCGGAAGCCCGCATAAATACAGGCTTTCGGCATTTTAGTCCGTTACTCTTCCTCTATGAATGCTACTACGTCTCCCACCGTTTTCATCTTTTCAAGCGCCTCGTCCGGCACCTCTTTTCTGAATTCGTCCTCCAAAGTCATAGCGAGGTCGATAAGGTCAAGGCTGTCTGCCGATAAATCATCGCGCAGCTTTGACTCGGCGGTTATTTCGTCGATCGGTATTTCAAGCTGCTCGCTCAAAATTTCACATATAGTATCGTATACCGTAAACAAGCACCTCCGTACATATTTAACGCGGTTATAAAATCTGTTTGAGCGGAGAAATGTCCACTCCGTCGAAATCTTTTATAAATTCATAGAGCGAGCTTGCGGCTTTCTTCACTCCGCCGTTTTGGGCACTCTCGAAATTTATCGGTATTACCGGGTCATGGACGCTCTGCCTTAAAATAAAGAAGCTCTCGGTTTTGGGGAAAATTATTTTGATTCCCTCGTGGCTGTCGGGTGCAATTTGCCAGTCCTCGCGCTTTGCGGCAAAATCTGCGAGCTCCTCTAAAAGCCTGTCGCCGACGGCTCTAAAGTCCTCCTCGGTTATTTTAAGGCGGATTTCCTTTTCCTCCGCCGGATATTTAAGCTCTGATATGAGGTCGTAAAGCTTTTTACCCTGCTTTTTCATATCGGCGGCCTTTATAATTATTTTCGTTATGAGATATGCGCCGTCGTCAAGATAATAATTCTCCCTGAACGCCGCGTGACCCGAAGTCTCTATGGCAAGCGGAGCGTTTATACCGTTTTCCTCAAGTCTTATCGCCTCGTCAATGACGTTCTTATAGCCGCGCTTAAAGCGCAGATGATGTCCGCCCAGCGTTTTTTCTATAAACTCGGTAAGCCCCGCAGACGTTACGGAATCGGTGACAACGGTGCCGCCAGGATTATTTTCGAGCGCAATGACCGCCGCCAGGGCGACAAGAGCGTTTCTGTTTATCTCTCTGCCGTCGGAGCTTACGCAGCCGCCGCGGTCAACGTCCGTGTCAAATATTACGCCGAGGTCGGCTTTCGCGCCGAGAGTTGCCTCTCGCACGGAGTTCATCGCCGTCTCGTTTTCGGGATTCGGGATATGATTCGGGAACATACCGTCCGGCTCCAAATAGCGGCTGCCGGTTGTGTCCGCTCCGAGGGGGGAGAGTACCTTTTCGGCGTAAAATCCGCCTACTCCGTTACCTGCGTCAACAACGATTTTCAGTCCCTTTAACGGTCTTTCGTAATCGTCTGACTTAACACCCTTTCTTATCATATTGCAAAGGTGCTCGCAGTAGACCGACATAAAATCGACCTCCTGCAAATTTAACCTTTCGGGGCAGCTGCCGCTTTCGTGCTCCTCGGCATATTCGAGTATACTCTTTATTTCATCACCGGAAAGTCCTCCGTCGGGAGTAAAGAATTTAAGCCCGTTTCTGTCCCACGGATGGTGACTCGCGGTTATCTGAACAGCTCCGTCGCAGCCGAGCATTTTAGTTGTCATAAACATAGCCGGGGTTGATGCGAGCGCACAGTCCTTGATTTCAAGGCTGAAGAAAGACAGCGCATCGATTACGTCGGATTTTATCCGCTCCGCCGAAATTCTCGAATCATGCCCGACCGAAATCACGAGCTCTTCCTCTTTCTTACCGAGCTTTTCGGCGAGAAATACGACAAACGCTGCGGAAATTCTCTTTACCGCCTCATCGGTCAAATCGATTTTTTTCGGATCGTCGGGATTTACCGCCGTGCCTCTGACGTCGGTTCCGCTTTTAAGATGTCTGAGTTCCATAAAATCAACCTTTCCGTAAGTTATTCCGTAAATTATTCCAAAAGACCTCTTTTAATTATCTCATCTGCCGCCAGCATAACGCCGAGCTTTCCGCTGTGAAAATTGATTCCGCCCTGCATCCAAACCGCATACGGCTCTCGAAGCGGTGCGTCCGACGACAGCTCTATGGAAGAGCCGGACGTGAACGCCCCTGCGGACATTATAACCTGGCTGTCGTAGCCCGGCATATCCCACGGCACGGGTGAAACGTATGAATCCACCGGCGCGCCCTTCTGCATTCCCTGACAAAAGGCTATCAGTCTGTCGGCATTCTCAAGGCAAATCGCCTCTATAATATCGTGTCTCGTCTCATCGGGACGCGGAGTCACCTTAAAGCCGAGCAAATCGAAAAGCGCCGCCGCAAATACCGCGGTCTTGAGTGCCTCGCCGGTTACGTGCGGCGAAGAAAAAAGGCCCATATAAATACTGCGCGTTGTTCCGAGCGTTGCGCCAACCTCTCTGCCGAGTCCGGGAGTGGTCATTCTGTATGCGCAATCCTCAACAAGGTCATGCCTGCCTACTATATAGCCGCCGCAGGGAGCTATCGCGCCGCCCGGATTTTTGATAAGCGAGCCTGCCGCCAAATCCACTCCGACGTCGCACGGCTCTTTTTTCTCCGTAAATTCACCGTAGCAGTTGTCTGTCATAACAACCGTATCGGGGCTTAAACGGTGTGTAAGAGTCGCGATTTTCTCTATTTCGTCTACCGAAATCGAATGGCGCAGCGAATACCCGCGCGAGCGCTGGATATAAACCATCTTAATGTCTCCGCAGCCGACTCTTTTTTCTATTGCGTCATAATCTATCTCGTCATTTTCGGTAAGCTCGATATATTCGAATTTCACGCCGAAGTCGGCGAGTGAGCCGTGACCCTTACTGCTTTTGTCAATACCGATAACGGAATGTATGGTGTCGTAGGGGACTCCCGTTACGCTGAGCATTATATCGCCCGGCCTTAGTACGCCGTAAAGCGCGGTCGCTATTGTGTGGGTTCCGCAGGTTAAGGTGGTGGCTCTTATTAAGCCGTCCTCCGCGCCGAAAATCTCGGCGATGAGCTTATCAAGCTTTTCTCTGCCCTTATCGTTGTAGCCGTAGCCGGTGGTGGAGTTGAAATCCGTCTCGTCAACACGATTATTTATAAACGCCGCAAGCACCTTGCGCTGATTGTATTCGGTTATTTCGTCTATTTCCGAAAACTTCTTTTCGGCGAGAGTCAGCGCCTTTTTTGACGCCTCCTCGGTTCTTTTTGTAAATTCAAAAAAATCTTTCATTTCAAGTCTTTCTTATTATGTATTCTTTTTTGCGAAATCCGCATTTTTCATACAGCTTTGCATTGTCCGGCTTGCACATTAAAAATATGCAATCGGCACTCTTTTTAAGCTCTCTCGAAAGAGAAATAACACAGTCCGCGGCAAAGCCTCTGCCTCGATATTTTTCGCTTGTCGCAACGTCGCGTATATACGCGTCTTTTCCGATTATATCGCCTACGGCAAGTGAAACCGTTTTGCCGTTTTGCCTTATGCACATAACCCTTGTGCTTCCACCGAACACGCCTCTGCCCGTCCTCGAAAGCCATTCGAGATACGCCCTGTCGCCCGAATCGGGCGTTTTACCTGTCAACACCTTGTATTCGTCCGCGGTTATGTCGCAAAGCGGCTGTGCGCAAGTTTCTTTTTGCGGTAATTCGGAGAGCTCCATAAGAACGGCTTTTGCGTCCGCGCAATCGTTCCCGGAGCAAAAATATATATTTTCACCGAAAAAAGAGGCAAACTCCGAAAGCTCCCGTAAATCGGCGGAGCTTGACGGGCAAATTATCGTTCCGTCGTTTTTATTTAAAAGCACAGCCGTCACTCTGCCGCCGCAGTCCGTTTGAAGCCACGCCTCTCCGAGTGACAGCCGAAAAGCGACAAATAAAATATACTTTACCGCAAGACAGTCTTTAAATTCACCGTCCGTAACAATGGCTGCCTCTGTCGGTCCGTCAATCGATTTCAGCACTGCGACAGCTCCGCAAAAAGTGCTTTTACAAGCTCAAACGTGCTCTCTATATCCTCTTTTTTCGCAACCGAGCTGCCCGAGTGAATGTATCTGCACGGAACAGATACGGCAAGAGTTTTTATGCCGCCTGCCGCCTTGTGTATTGCGGAAGCGTTGTTGCCGCCTGCCACAACGGTTTTGGTCTGACACCCGATGCCGTTCTTTTCGGCAATTTCAAACGCCTTTTTATAGAGCTCGCTGTCATAGACGGTTCCCCTGTCCATAAAGCTGACAACGGCACCGCCGCCCAAACGGCAGACCTTTTTTTCGTCGGGAACGCCCGAAATGTCCGCCGCCGTAGTGCCCTCAACGACTATTGCGAAATCGGGAGCGACCGAATAAGCCGCAGCAGCCGCTCCGCGAGTGCCTATTTCCTCTTGAACCGAGAAACAGAAGGTCGCCGAATACGGCAAATCGGAATTTATAAGTCTTAATAAAATTTCACAGCCGACGCGGTCGTCAATGGCCTTCGCCTTGATAAAGCCGTCGCCGAATTCGCGGCAGCACGAGTCAAAATACACTGCGTCGCCGAGAGAAACGTGAGACAAGGCCTCTTTTTTTGAACTCGCGCCGATATCGATATACATATCCTCAACGGACGGCAATTTACCTCTCTCCTCGGAGGTCGTCTGATGTATAGCCTTGCCGCCTATAACGCCGGGGATAAGCTCCTTGCCCACCTTTACCGCTCTGCCGAAAATAACGCGCTCGTCAATTCCGCCGACCGTGGTGAACTTTAGGTACCCGTCCTCCGTTATATAAGTTATTATGAAGCCGACCTCGTCCATATGCGCGTCGAGCATAACTTTATTTTTCGGCTCGGCTTTGCCCTTTTTATAAACTATGAGACTGCCGAGCGGATCTATGCGATATTCCGCATCCGACGGCAAATGCGAAATTATATAATCTCTTACGGCGTGCTCCCTGCCGGAAATGCCGTTTAAATTACAAAGCTCGTTAAGCATTTAAATCACCTCCGAGAATGTATGCGGCAATGAGCCTTGCGCAAAGCTCAATATCCGTAACGGACACAACCTCTATTCCGGTGTGCATATATTTTTGGGGTATTGATATAAGCGCGCTCTTAATTCCGCCGCGCTCCGTGGTCATACCGTCCAAATTAGTGCCGGTTCTGCCGCCCATAACCTCAAGCTGATACGGAATGCCGTTTTTCTCGGCAACGCGCACAAGCTCCTCGCCGAATTCGTATGAAAGCGACGGTGAAATACCTATCATGGAGCCCTTGCCGAGTATTCCGCATTCCTCCGCCTTGCTGTCCGGAGTCTTTGCAAAGCTGACGTCAACCGCAATTATCTCGTCGGCATCCGAATTAAATGCCGCGGCTTTTGCTCCGCCGCCGCTCGTCTCCTCGCGAGAGGAACACACAACGGTAACTTTTTTGTGCGGCTTACCCTTAATAAGCTCAAGTGCGCGAAGAAGCACGGCAATTCCCGAACGGTCGTCAAGTGCCCCGCAGGACACGCTGTCGCCGCAGAGCGAGAGGAAAGAGGAATTTACAACCGCTCTGTCTCCCGGGGAAACGAGCTTTTCCGCCGACTGCTTGTTTTTTGCGCCTATATCAATAAGGATGTCATCGATTTCCGTCGCCTTCCGCTCGTTGTCACCGCTTGCAAGGTGCGGCGGAGTGCTTGCTATAACACCGAATACCGGCTCACTGCCGTAAACGGTCACCTCTTGACCGTTCAATGTGCGACGGTCAACGCCGCCGCAGGCGGCAACGTGCAAAAACCCCTCGTCGGTGACGGAGGTTACGATAAAACCTATCCGGTCTATATGAGCGTCAAGCAGGATATGCCCTGCCCTGTCTCCTTCAATTTCACATATTGCGGAATGAAGAACGTCCTCGCGCGTTTTGCCGAATTCGGACAAAAGCCTTTGCGCCGTTAAAACCGCGTCGGTTTCCTTTCCGGATACACCGACAGCCGAAGTCAGCTCTTTTAATATGTTTTTTATATCCATTTTTCTCTGCCTTTCGGACAATTTGTCAACGTGTAAAACTCTAAATGCAAATGCTGTAATCTTATCGAAATTTTGAATTATAATCGTCGCTCTTTGTAGGTGGAATATGATGTAATTTCCAATTACCGTGTCTCAGCCGCCTCACAAAAAGAGCAGCACCATATTTCGGCAAGCCGGAGGGATTTTGCCTCCCTTGTAAAGGGAGGTGGGTTGCCGTAAGGCAAGCCGGAGGGATTTTG
>OGFN01000574.1_pt1 | contig 18096 bp, 17 predicted proteins | sample 1570921 | NCBI WGS metagenome assembly OGFN01 (sample SAMEA2581940, study PRJEB24529) | metagenome | biome: Human gut stool | place: China | collected 2011
GCTATGCGCAAAATGTAAAAATGGTGGGGCTTCATATCCGTTCCATATTAGATAATGGCCCTGAATATCATCTATTGGATAAGGCGCGTGAACAGGGAAATGTGCTGTATCCAGGAGCCAAGATAGAAGGGGTGGTGAATTTCTTTGACCCGAAAGCGGTGGATTGGTGGTGGGAGAACGGAGTAATGAAAGTGGCTTCCATCGGGGCTAAGTTTGTGAAAACGGATGTCGGAGGGACGATGGACCTAAAAGGACTTCATAATATTTTTCCTTTAGCTTATGCGGAAGCGCCCTATCGTAAATTTCAGGAATATAATAATATGAGGGGGTTGACACATACCCGTGAAGGTTATGCGGGAATTCAGCGTTATCCTTATATATGGGCCGGAGACTGGGGGAGTGAATGGCAGTGGTTTGAACCGGTGATACGTGCGGGACTTAATATCGGTATGAGTGGCGTGGGTAACTGGACTCATTGCATGGGAGGATTTGAACAATATTCTCCTTACGATACGGAATTATATACCCGTTGGGTACAGTTCGGTATGTTTTCACCTATCGCTATGGTGTTCGGTATGGACCATCCCCGTTATCATGAGCCTTGGACTTATGGTCCGGAGGCCTTGGCCAATTTTATCAAATACGATAGTTTGCGTTATACATTGATTCCTTATATTTATAGTAATGCCTATCAGCTTTATAAAACGGCACGTCCCATGATGACTCCTTTAGTGATGGATTATCCTCAGGATGAGAATACCTATCAGCTGGCGCGTCAATATATGTTCGGGCCATGGATGATGGTTTGTCCTGTCACTACCAAAGGTGCACTGAGCCAGCATGTCTATTTTCCCGGTGGAGAATGGTTTGATTATGAAACCGGTGAGCGTTACGAGGGCCGTCAATATAAGTCTTTTCTTACTCCGCTGGATGTGTTGCCTGTCTATATAAAAGCCGGAGCTATTATTCCCATGCAACCTGCTATGCAGTGGGTAGATCAGCATCCTGTAGATGTGATAACATTGGATGTCTATCCGTCAGGTATTTCTTCTTACGAGATGTATGAAGATGATGGTATATCAATGGATTATCAAAAAGGGATTGGTTCATTGACCCGCTTTACCAGCAGGCTCGCTGATGGTAGCTGGACGTTTACTGCAGATAAACCGGTAGGGAAGTACAAACCTGCCAGACACACTTATCTGGTGAAGGCTTATTTGCAGAACGCTCCGCAATCTGTGATAGAAAATGGTAAATCGTTGCCCGTTCTTTCATCGGTTGCAGATGCAGACCGGAATACAGGCTGGTTTTATGATACGGAGCATAAACGTCTGTATGTGAAGACAGCCGGAGATAACCGTCAGAAAATTGAAATTGTGGTACAATAACTTAAAGGGATGATTCTATGAGAAAAATTATCGGTTTTCGCACTTTATGTGTAGGTTTGGGAATATGGGGGGGGACTGTTGGGGTATCTGCTCAGGGTGAGTTCAAGGCATTACCTTGGAGTCAAAGTACCGCTTATAATTCTTATCTGATGCGTGATGTACATCGGCAGTTTGCTGATCGGCAGTCGGCTATTCAACAAGCGTTTGCTTCTCCTGCCGGGATGCAGGAGTATCTGGAGGGTTGCCGTGAACGATATAAACAAATAGTAGGTACTTTTCCGGAGAAAGGGAATTTAAATGCTCAGGTGGTGGGGAAGGTACAAGGTACGGGTTATCATATAGAGAAAATAATTTTTGAAAGCAAGCCCGGCCGCTATGTCACAGCACATCTTTATATGCCAGAGAACACGACTGTTCCTGTTCCGGCAACATTGGAACTTTGCGGACATGGATTGAATGGCAAAGGTCCTTCGTCTCATGCCGCTATGTTGATGGCATCCAATGGTATTGCTGTGCTGGTGGTAGATCCCATAGGCCAGGGAGAACGGTTGCAACTTATTGATAGGGAAGGAAAACCGCTGACACGGGGGGCTACCACGGAACATACCTTACTGAATGCGGGCTTTAACTTGCTTGGTACTAGTTTGGCGGCACAGGAATATTGGGATAATCATCGGGCTTTGGACTATTTATTGACTCGTAAGGATATTGATCCGGAGCGTATCGGAGTATATGGATCTTCTGGTGGTGGTACTCAGACCGCTTATTATATAGGTTTGGATCCCCGTGTAAAGGTAGCGGCCATTTGTAGTTTCTTTTCTACCCGAGAACGTACTATGGAGTTGCAAGGTCCTTCCGATGGTTGCCAACATATACCATACGAAGGGCGTGAACAACTGGAAGTACCTGATTTTGCTTTAATGATGGCTCCACGGCCTTTATTGATTTTAAGCGGTAAATATGATTTTGTCGATTTATGGGGTGCGCAACAAGGATTTGCTGAATTACAACAGTGCTATAAAGTATTGGGAGTTCCCGAAAAGGTGGATATGCTGACAGTAGAAACCGGTCATGGACTTGGAGCTGAAAAAAGGCAAAAGTTGGCCAGTTGGTTCAAGCGTTGGTTGAAAGATAATCAATCTCCGGTGAAGAAAGCGGCACAAGACCGTTTCCAGTTGTCAGATATGCTTTGTACGACTCGAGGACAGGTGAATGTATCTATGCCTGGAGCACTCAGTATTATGCAGGAAAATGTGAATCAGCTGGATGAGTGGGCTTCCAAGCGTGAGACGTTTCTTTCGAAAGGAAAGAAAACTGTTCAAACAAAGATGCTGGATTTGTTAGGTCTTAAAGGTCTTCCTGACCATAAAATAAGAATTGAGGCAACCGGACATGATTCAATGCGTGAATATGAACAATATAAGTTTCAGCTTATAAGGGAAGGGGAGATGCCTGTTCCTTGTATTCTTATCATGCCGTCCAGAGCGAATGCTGATTCTCCTATTGAGTTAAGGTTGCAGGAAGAGGGGAAAGGAACTTATTTGAGTGAATATGCGAATTTTGCTGCTGCCTTGACGGAAGGAAAAATTTTGTTGTTGGCAGACTTGCGCGGATTGGGGGAAACAACAGATCCTGCATTTTATACGGATGCTAAATATTGGAACCGTGAATATCGTAATGCAATGATCAGTATGCATATAGGGCGTCCTATTATGGGACAACGGGTAGTCGATATCCTGACTTTGCTTGATTTTTGTTCAGAACATGAACTTTTGAAAGGACATCCCGTCAAAGTATTTGCCAATGGTATTTATGGTCCAGCTGTAATTCATGCTGCTTATTTGGATGAAAGAATCAACAGTGTGGAGATAACACATAGTGTGAAGACTTGGAAGGAATACATTGAGAGGCCTATGCAGTGGGATATGTATTCTAATGTGTTGTATGGTGCCTTGAAATATTATGATTTACCGGATTTGATAAGGTTAAGCAATCGTTCCATTCGTTTTGCAGATTAAAAAATAGAATTCATTTCCACTGCAGGAGCAGATTGCTGTGCCCTCTGGGTATTTAATATGCTCCTACAGTGGATGGAATATATGGCTTGTCTATTTCTTTTCCAGGAAATCAGCACGCATCGGGCTGAAACAATCTATCAGCATACCCGGTTCCAGACATACACAACCATGCACAGCATCCGGTTCCTTATACAGACAGTCGCCGGCTGATACAATTTTCTTTACGCCATTGATGGTGAACTCAAACTTTCCGCTTTCCACATAAGTCACTTGTGAATGGACGTGATGATGAACAGCTCCTACAGCTCCCTTTTCAAATTTTACTTTAACAACCATGATGTCATCATTGTAACCCATGATTTGGCGCACTACACCTTCGCCTGCAGGTTCCCATTCTTTGCCTTCTGCAAAAATGAAGTTTTCACTACCTGTTTTCATAACCTTTTTTTCAGTGTTTTTGTTTGTTTCTTCAGTACACTCTTTGTTGCTCTCTTTTTTTTCACTTTGTGCATTGCAGCTCTGCAATATTAGTGGTGCCATCAGGGCACAAGCATACAATGCGGTTCTTACTTTACGATTCATGATCTTGCATTTAATATAAAATGAATAACTAAAACTTTTCTTCAAATATATAAATAATATGGGGAGAGTGGTTCATCGTGATTAAAATATACGAGGAAAAGACCAAATATTACAAATCCAAGCCCCGAAAAATGGCTTATTTTGCTTCATAATGATATTTAAACTTGAATCAAAACACTAAAACAACAATGAAAAGCACATTAAAGAAGAAATGGGGAAGAATTGCCCTTTGCTTGTGTATGGCAAATCTTGCTTGTGTAGGTATGGCTCAAACTAATAAAAAATTAGATGACCAAGTTATAAATACGATGAAAACCGCCACTCAGTTCATGATGGACAAGGTGAGTTATAATGGTGGCTTCGTATGGAATTATTTGCCGGATATGTCCCGTTCATGGGGAGAAATGGAAGCCAAGAGGACAATGGTTTGGATTCAGCCACCGGGAACTCCTTCTGTCGGTCATTTGTTGCTTGACGCTTATCATGCTACAGGAGATGAGTATTATTATGAAGCTGCGAAAAAAGTGGCTAACACCTTGATTTGGGGACAGCTTGAATGTGGCGGATGGAATTATGTGTTCGATTTCGCAGGAGAGAACTCGTTAAAGTCCTGGTATGATACCGTTGGTAAAAATGGCTGGCGTCTGGAAGAATTTCAACATTATTATGGAAATGCGACTTACGATGATGCGGGTACTATGGAGGCTGCCAAATTTCTACTTCGTATGTATGTGGAAAAAAATGATCCTGCTTTCCGTCCGGCTTTGGAGAAAACCATTGATTTTGTTTTGAAAAGTCAATATCCGGTGGGTGGATGGCCTCAACGTTATCCTTTGATGTATGATCACCCTTTTCAAGGTAAGAAAGATTATTCGTCTTTTATTACTCTGAATGATGATGTGATTCCTGATGCGACCGAGTTTTTGATTCAATGCTATCAGGCAATGGGGTTGCAAGGGGTAAAGGAGCCTATTATGCGTGCTATGTACTTGATGATTTCCCTTCAACAAGGGGAACCTTATGCAGGCTGGGCGGACCAATATACAGTAGATGATTTGAAACCGGCTCATGCCCGTTCTTATGAACCGCGCAGTGTGAACACCGGTACCACTGTCCGTCTGATCAATTTAATGATGGAATACTATAAACTTACAGCTGATACTCGTTTCCTGTCGGGTATTCCTGCTGCCATTCATTTTCTGGAATCAATGAAATTGCCGGAATCGGATGTGAAGAAATGGAAGCGTCAGTCAAATAATCCGGAAGCTATTCTGGTACCTCGTTTTGTTGATCCTGATACAGGTAAGCCACTGTATGTTCATCGTAAGGGAAGTAATGTGAAAAACGGTACTTATTATATTGATCAGAATATAGAAAATACGATAGGCCATTATAATTCGGCTACTTTTGTGAATCCGAGTGAACTGCGTCGTCGTTATGAGGAGGTGAAGAAAATCCCGGTATCCGAGTTGGCAAAGAATTCACCTTTCTTGCAGGATCAATTGGTTCCCCTACCTAAATATTATACTCGTTTACGTGGAAAAGCAACGGAAGAAGTTGCCCGGGGATTGGTGAAGTCACTGACTAAGGACGGTTGTTGGCTCTCTCCTTTAAAGTCAACCTCGAATCCGTATAAGCCATATACAGTTTCAGGTCCTAGTGAAGAGACGAAATATACAACTACTTTTGTAGGAGACGAGCACGATACATCGCCTTATCCGTGTACCACCGGAGAATTGTGCATCTCTGTTGGGGATTATATTGATAATATGATAAAATTAATTAGTTACCTTGAAAAGTAAAAGTTTGTTAGGTATAGGTTTATGAAGAAAACAGTAATTTGTTTATTGTTGTTCGGGATAGGTCTGACGGTTTCTGCTCAAGAAAAGGCGGAAACCGTTTCTATGCGTTATGAAACGCAGAATGATATGCCGTTGTTTTATCAGAAACTGAAGGAAAGTCTGACTTATCCTATGGCATGGAGGAACTCTTCTATCCGGAATTTCGAAAAATGGCGTGAGGGGGCTAGAAAAGTTTTGTTGGATTGTATGCAACCCGCTCCTCCTGTGGCGGCTTTTGATAAAGAAGTGATAGATACCGAGCAACGGAATGGATATAGGGCGGAGAAGATTTTGTTCAGTGTTTCGGAATATTCTCGTGTTCCTGCTTATCTGTTGGTTCCTGACGGGAATGGCCCGTTCCCGGCAGTATTGCTGCTTCACGATCACGGTGCGCATTTTTCGATAGGGAAAGAGAAGATGGTGCGTCCGTTCGGTGTGGAAGCATCTGTACTGGCCGATGCGGACGATTGGGCGGAAAAATGTTATGACAAACAGTATGTAGGTGATTATCTGGCAAGTCACGGATATGTAGTGCTTGCTGTGGATGCCTTGTTTTGGGGGGAACGGGGACGTAAGGAAGGAGTACGCTATGACTCACAGCAAGCGTTGGCGGCCAATATGTTACAGATGGGAATGTCTTGGGGAGCCTTGATAGCCTGGGATGATATTCGTAGCGCGGAATTTCTGGCCTCATTGCCCATGGTTCATAAGGACAAGATAGGAACGATGGGTTTTTCCATGGGAGCACATCGTGCCTGGATGGTCAGTGCCGCTACAGATGTGGTGAAGGCAGGCGCTGCTGTGTGCTGGATGAATACTACAGATAGCTTAATGACACTTACCAATAATCAGAACAAAGGTGGGTCTGCTTATTCCATGATTATTCCCGGAATACGGAATTGGATGGATTATCCTCATGTGGCATCTATCGCCTGTCCCAAACCGATGTTGTTCATCAATGGCTTGCGGGACAAACTTTTTCCTGTAAAGGGCGTTGAAAGCGCTTTCTCTACCATGCAGGATGTATGGAAGAGTCAATCGGTAGAAAATCTGTTGACCACCAAGTTCTATGATTTGCCCCATTTTTGCAGTAAGGAGATACAGGATGATATACTTGAGTTCTTTAATCAAAATTTAAAATAAAAAGCGATGAAAATTAAGATGTTGATGGCATTTGTTGCCTTGTTGTTATTTTCTGCTTTTACGGCAGACCGCACAATTACTATCTTTATGATAGGTGACTCGACTATGGCCAACAAACCCTTAGAGGGAGGTAATCAGGAACGTGGATGGGGCCATGTGCTGGGAGGATATTTCAGTGAGAATATTCGTGTGGAAAACCATGCTAGAAATGGTCGGAGTTCTAAAAGTTTTATTGATGAAGGATTGTGGGAGGTAGTAATTAATAAAGTAAAGCCGGGTGATTATGTTTTTATTCAGTTTGGGCATAATGATGAGAAGGCCGATGAGAAACGTCATACTGATCCCGGATCTACTTTTGATGCCAATCTACGCCGCTTTGTAAAAGAAACACGTGCTAAAGGAGGAATTCCCGTTTTGTTCACTGCTATAGTTCGCCGTAATTTTCGGAATAATAAAAATGCGGTGGCCGAAGATGATGTGCGCAAGGATTTGTCAAAGGGGAGTGCTTCTCAAGATGGAGAAGTGTTGATTGATACTCATGGAAAATATTTGGAGTCTCCGCGTAACGTGGCAAAAGAGTTGGATGTGCCTTTTGTGGATATGAACAAGATAACGCATGATTTGGTGCAGGAGATGGGGCCGGAGGCTTCAAAAAAATTGTTCATGTGGATTCCTGAAGGTGTGTGTGCAGCTTGTCCGAAAGGGCGTGAGGATAATACGCACCTGAATGTATATGGGGCGCGTACTATTGCTGGTTTGACAGTGGATGCTATAGCTAAAGAGGTTCCTGCATTGGCGCCTTTTGTACGTCATTATGATTTTGTAGTGGCAAAAGATGGCAGTGGTGATTTCTTTACCATTCAGGAAGCGATTCATGCTGTCCCCGATTTTCGTAAAGCAGGACGCACTACTATTCTAGTCCGTAAAGGGGTATATAAAGAAAAAGTGGTTATTCCTGAAAGCAAGATTAGTATTTCTTTGATAGGTGAGGACGGAGCAATTCTGACAAATGATGATTTTGCTTCTAAAAAGAACTGTTTCGGAGAAGAAATGTCTACCTCCGGTTCATCAACCTGTTATATTTATGCTCCCGATTTCTATGCTGAGAATATCACTTTCGAGAATAGTGCCGGCAGAGTGGGGCAGGCAGTGGCCTGTTTTGTTAGTGGAGATCGCGCTTATTTCAAAAACTGTCGTTTTTTGGGAAATCAGGATACTTTGTACACTTATGGCAAAGACAGTCGTCAGTTCTATGACCATTGTTATATAGAGGGTACGGTGGATTTTATTTTTGGCTGGTCTACGGCATTGTTTAAGGATTGCACCATCCATAGTTTGGGTGATGGGTATGTTACCGCTCCTTCTACAGATCAAGGCAAAAAATATGGCTATGTTTTTATAGGCTGTAAATTGACGGGTGTGGCTGAGGCTCAGAAGGTGTATTTGTCCCGTCCTTGGCGTCCTTATGCACAGGCTGTTTATATTCATTGTGATTTGGGAAAGCATATTCTTCCGGTGGGTTGGAACAACTGGGGCAAAAAAGAAAATGAGGAAACCGTATTCTATGCTGAATACCGGAATACGGGAGAAGGGGCGGCTACCGCTTCGCGTGCTTCGTTTGGAAAGCAGCTGAACGATATCAGTAATTATAATGAAGCACAGATTTTGGCAGGTGATGACGGGTGGAATCCGGTGGAAAATGGAAATGTATTGTTGCAGAATTTAAAGAGATAAGCTGTTCTTTCTACCAGTAATAATACTTTGTCACTGTAGGGAGGAATTCTATTTGCTCCTATGGAAAGTGTCAGGGAAGAGTAGAATGATAAAAGGGGGATTTAACTTTGCCCCTTTTATTTTTTTAGGAACTTGTATGTCAGTATCTCTCGTTTTTTATGTATTTTTGCCATACTATATATGAAAATCTACGAAATGAAAAGACACATTCTGTTTATACTTACTTTGCTGCTCTTTTTTTATGCAAAAAGTCAGCCTAATTGTATCTTTACTCATTATTCTTCGGAAAACGGCTTGTCTCAGAACTCCATCATGAGCATGGTACAAGACCATAATGGAGTTTTATGGTTCTCTACTTGGGATGGAATCAACCGGTTCAACGGTTATGACTTCAAAGTTTATAAAGCCAGACAAGGGAATAAAATTACTATGACTAACAACCGGGTAGACTTATTGGAAGTAGACCCTTATAATTATATTTGGCTGCAAACGTATGATTATCGTGTGTATCGTTTTGACCAAAGAACAGAGAAGTTCGAACAAATTCCTGCCGAAGGTGAAGAGGAGGGCATGCGTTTCTCTTCTATTAAAATATTGCCCGACAGTGTCATTTGGCTACTTTCTGAAAATGAGGGGGCTGTCCGTGTGAAAACAAACCCTAAAGATTACAGTATAACTACCCAAGTATATGCTACTCATAGTCGTGGAGGAAATGCCGTTCATATTAATCAGGTTTTTAGCGATGCTTACAATCAAGAGTGGTTGCTTACTGATAACGGTCTGCTGAAGATTACGAATGATAAAGAAGAGCCTGTCTCTTATTTTGTGAATATCCAGTCAGGCAAAGATGAACCCGTACAGGCCTTCTACTCTTTTTGCAGTTATGGTGACGAACTTTATTTTGGATCAGACAGAGGACGGATATGGTGCTATTCTTTGCAGAATGAAATCTTTCGTCTTTGGGAATTGCCGGTAAAGGATAAAGTGATTGCTATAAATGAAATAAAAGGTACGGGACTGTTGATAACGACTGCCCATGAAGGATTGATATTGTATCATTCGGATACAAAAGAGTGTAAAGTCTATAATAAATCCAATTGTCCCGAATTCCCGGCAGACGCTTTCCGTTCTGTTTATGTTGACAGTAAGCAGGAAGCATGGTTTGAGATGACCGAATGGGGAAAAGTTTGTCATTTCAATCCTTTGACGGAAGTATTTAAGCAAGAAAAGATGCAAGTGGAGCCTCGTGGTGCCGATCGTTCCTATCCCAGTTTTCATATTTGTGAGGACTTGAACGGTAATTTGTGGGTACATCCGCAAGGAGGAGGGCTTTCTTGGTATGACAGAGAGGCAAATCGGCTGTTGCCTTTCTATAATGATCCCGATTCACCCGATTGGCACTTTTCCAATAAATTACATTCCATGTTATCCGATAAGCAAGGCAATCTTTGGTTATGTACTCATTCTAAGGGGTTGGAGAAGATTACTTTTTTAGGAAGCCAGTTCCATATTTATCCCCGCATGGGTCACAGTTATGACTTGAATTCCAATACGGTACGTGCGTTGTTTGAAGATAGCGAACATCGCATCTGGATGGGAAAACGGGATGGTCAGATTGAAATTTATTCTTCTGATTTAGATTTTCAGGGTATTCTGACTGAAGAGGGGGATATAGCCAAATCTGGCAGACCGTTACGGGGAGTTCCTTATCATATCATGCAAGATTCTCACGGAAACATTTGGATTGCGACCAAAGGGGATGGTATTATTCTGGCCGAAAAGGCGCAGCGCCACGCCGACCACGCCGCGGAGCGCGCACAACGTCACGACGACCGCCATGACAGCAGGGACTGACCGCAGGCACAAACGCAAAACAGGATAGAAAACCGGAAGGGGCAGCCACCCCTTCCGGTTTTGTTGTATGTACAGGTCTCCGCCCCACCGTGCACCTGTAGTTCTCTCCCTGCAGAAGCAGTCGGAGCGTGCGATGCCTTCTCCTCACCGAGAAGGTGGCAAGCTCTGCTTGCCGGATGAGGTGGAAAGGTCATGGCCGCCTCCAGCGGTACCGGTGATGCGCCGCCCCCGGTCTCGGCCCCGCCGCGCTGGCAAAAAACATCGGCGTCACGGAGTTGTCTCCGTGACGCCGCTGCGTCGGTGCGCGCACTTAACGCTTGCGCTTATTCTTCTGATACAGGGCCCACAGGCCGTTGAGCAGCAGGTTCTTATCGTACGTGATCTCGCGCCGGCAGTACGGGATGATGCAGCCGCCGAGGCCGCCGGTCGCAATGACGGCGGCGGGCTCGCCGAGCTCAGCCTCCATGCGCGCGATCATGCCGTCGAGCATGGCCGCCGTACCGAAAACGCTGCCGGAGCGCATGGCCTCGACCGTGTCGGTGCTGATGCACTTTTTCGGCGCGTCGAGCGAGATGTGCGGCAGCTGCGACGTGCCGCTTGCGAGCGCCTCGAGTGAGATGCCCACGCCGGGAATGATGGCCCCGCCGAGCACGCGCGCCTCGCGGTCGATCACGGTCATGGTGGTCGCCGTGCCCATGTCGATGATGATCAGCGGCGGGGCATGGATGGCCAGCGCGGCGGCCGCGCCGACGACGAGGTCGCTGCCCATGGTGGCGGGATTGTCGAGCGCGATGTTCAGCCCCGTTTTCATGCCGGGGCCGACGACGAGCGGGCGGATGCCCGTGATCATGCGCACGGCGGCGATGAGCGCGCCGTTGATCGGCGGCACGACGGACGACAAAATGGCGCCGTCGATGTCCTCCGGCGCGATACCGGAAAACTCGATCACCTGCCGCAGCGAGATGGCGTACTCGTGCGCGGTCTTGTCGCGGTCGGTCTCCAGACGGGCAATGTTGCGGATGCCGGACTCGTCGAGAAAACCGATCACAATATTCGTATTGCCAACGTCCAGAGCCAGCAGCATATCAGTCCACCGGGCCTTTCTTGCCGGCCGCGATCAGCCGGGTAATGGTCGGGCTCAGGACGAGGTTCACGCCCAGCTCGAGCAGGAAGTTCACGCCCACGAGGGTCGTGACGATATAGGTCGCGACAGCCGTGCCGCCGGCCCACGCCTGCAGCTGCGGCTGATAAAACAGCACCATGGCGAGCACGAACAGCCCGGTGTTGACGACCGGGGCGGCCGCGGCCGCGACGATGACGCCCGCGAGCGGGTGCTTTTTGCCGATGGCGCGATAGAGCGCACCGGCAACGAGGCCGGCCGCCGTGCCCTTGATGAGGCAGACGAGCACGGTCATGACCGGGCGCGCGGAAAACATGATGTAACCGCCCTGATCGGCGCCGGTGACGACGGCGATCGTGACGACGACGCCAAACACGAAGCCGAGCCACGCGCCGGCGCTGACGCCGTAAACGGCTGCGCCGACCACGATCGGGATCAGCACGAGCGACACGGCGAACGGGCCGACCTTGATGAAGCTGCCGAGCAGCTGCAGCACGACGACGATGGCGGTGAAGAGTGCAAGCCCAGCCAGACGCCGGGTCTTACCATTGCTGTTGTTCATTTTTGATACCTCCTAAAGCTGCTGTTCCCGCTCCGGGCGGGATATAGCGCAGGAGTATCTTACCCAATTCGACGCAAAAAATCAAGAGCGGACGCGCAAACTTTGCACGTCCGCCCATGACAATTTTTCAGGATGCAATTACTTCAGCGCGTCCACGGTCGCCAGATACAGGGCATCCGACCCGTCGGACGGCATGAGGAAGCCGGTGCGCGGCGAGAAGCTGAAGCCGTTGAGCGTCGGGCCGTCCTGCAGGCAGGAGCGCTTGAACTGCTGGCTGAAGAGGCGGCGGCAGTAGCTGCGCAGCCACTTTTTGAGCGTCGCGTGGTCAAACTCGTCGCCGTAGGCGATGTCGGCCAGACGCAGCACCTTCTCGGGTGCGAAGCCGTGATCGACCAGATAGTACAGGAAGAAGTCCTGGAGGTTGTACGGGCCGACGGAGTCCTCGCTCTTCTGGGCGATCTCGCCGTTGCGCGTCGGGGGCAGCAGCTCGGGGCTGACCGGCGTGTCGAGCACGTCGAGCAGGGCCTTGGCAAGCACTTTGTCCTCCGTCGTCTCGGCGACGTAGCGCACGACCATCTGCACCATGGTCTTGGTGGAGCCGGCGTTGACATCGTACATGGAGATGTGGTCGCCGTTGTAGGTGCACCAGCCGTCGGCAAACTCGCTCATGTCCTCGGTGCCGACATGGATGCCGCCGTCGGCAAAGCCGTTGGCCACGTCCATGAGGATCTGGGTGCGCTCGCGCGCCTGGGAATTCTCATACACGACGTTGCGGTTTTCAGGGTCGTGGCCGATGTCTTTAAAGTGCTGCATGACGCTCTCGCCGATGTCGATGACGCGCACGGTCGCGCCGAGCTGCTCGGACACGATGATGGCGTTGGACTTCGTGCGGTCGGTCGTGCCGAAGCACGGCATGGTCACGGCAGTGACGTAGTCGGCCGGCAGGCCCATCATCTTCACGGCCTCGGCGCAGATGATGACGGCGAGCGTGGAGTCCACGCCGCCGGAAATGCCGACGACCGGGTGCTTGAGATTGGCGTACTGCATGCGGCGCACGAGGCTGGCGGCCTGCATGTGCAGCAGGCGCTTGGCCGCGGCGTGATAATCGGCCGGGTCATCCGGGCGGTAGGGATACTTGCCGAACGGGCGGGTAAGCACGGTCTCCTCAATGCCCTCGCCCCACTCGGTGACGACGTAGGACGCAGCGTCGCCGGTGAAGGTCGCGTCCTTGCGGCGCGCGGCGATGAGCAGCTGCACGTCGAGCTCGGTCACGCTATCGGAGCAGCCGTCCTCGGCGCTCTCGAGCACCTTACCGTCCTCAGCGATGAGGCACAGGCCGGAATACGTCGCGTCGGTGCTCGACTCGCCGAAGCCGGGGGCCGCCAGCACGACGCCGGCGTGCAGTTTTGCGCTCTCGGCGCGCACGGCGGTGGTCACGCGGCAGGCGGAGTCCGTTGCCATCGGGAAGCCCGCCATCTCGACGAGCACGGTCGCACCGGCGAGCGCATGGCGCACAGCCGGGAACGACTGCGGAAAAACAAGAAAGGGGCAGATAACACTTGACAAATCCATGCTGCAAAGACTGCCCTGCCCGGTACCCTGCCTGTCACGACCACTGTCCGCAGTTTGCCGCTTGGCGCAAAGAACACGCCAAAGAGACGGACTATAACCGGCAGATGACCGTATCCGGCAGGGTCTACCGCTACAACTACGAGGACAAGCACAGGGAGAAGGGCAAGAAAAAGTATTTGGGCGAAAACGGAGGAGACAAATGAAAGTTTTAGTTGCCTGTGAGGAATCGCAAGAAGTGTGCAAAGCGTTTCGCGCAAAAGGTCACGAAGCCTACTCTTGCGACCTGATTGAGCCGTCCGGCGGGCATCCTGAGTGGCATATTCTCGGTGACTGCCTAAAGGCTATTGAGGGGGGGCAGGTCGTGACCATGGACGGAATCGCGCATGATGTGCCCCGCTGGGATATGATTATCGCATTTGTCCCATGCACAAAGACGAGCAACGCGGGAGCAAGACACCTGTACAAGGGAGGAAAGCTCAATCTTTCCCGGTATTATGAGGGATTGTGCGGCAAGGCGCTTTTTCTTGCCGTGTGGGCGGCAGATTGCGAAAAAGTGGTGATTGAGAATCCAACCCCCAGCAAGATTTTTGATTACCCAAAGCCTACGCAGGCAATCCAGCCCTACGAGTACGGACATCCGTACAGTAAGAAAACGCTATTGTGGGAGCGCGGTGTACCGCCGCTGCACCCGACAAACATCGTAGAACCTACCGCGACATGGTGCCCGTCTGGTTCCTACTCGCACAAGCATGGCGAGCAGCACAAGGGAATATTTACCACTGACCGTGCAAGGAACCGCGCAAAGACGTTTCCGGGCGTGGCAAAGGCAATGTCCGAACAATGGGGGTAAAAAATGAAAACGGTACAGACGGCTCAGACAAAGAAGTACAAGCCCGGACAGTATATCGTTTCGCTCGATCATCTGATGGAGCAGGAACGAATCTTCTTTATGGGGAAAATTGTAAACCGGAGTTTGTTTGTAAATTGGAAGTTGTGGTATTTGGATCTGGCTCTTAGCAAGCTGGACATTCGTGAAGCTGTCAAAACGGAGGAAGAACATGAAGCCGAAAACTAAATCAGAGCTGATGAAAGAATGGGCAAACCAGCCGGATCAGCTCAAAAAAGAACGGGAAGCCAAGGCCGTCCGCAAGGCAATGGACGATGCCCGCGCCGTGATTCAGGATGGCCTGACCCGGTATGTCAAGAAAAAGACCAAAGCCCGCAGCATGGCAAAAGCTGAAGCGGATCCATTTGCAGAGCTGGAAGGCTGGGAAAGCATGGAGCAGATTCAGGACGCCTACGGCTATGGCGAGATCACGGCTGACAGGCGGGACAAACTCACCGACTTGTGGGAAGCCCGGGAAGCTGCAAAGAACAGCCGCAAGGGCTCGGACAAGTACACCGACCTTGTGACGGAGATGCTGGAGACAGCCATCCGCCGGGTGGGCGGAGAGTACGCAGATCTGCTGTTTGAGGATGACCAGCAGCGCCGGGAAGATGAAAAGCAGTGCGAGCAGCTGGCAATGGAAGGGATGATAAAAAAATGAGCGATAAACGTATGATCTATGCGGAGGACGTTATTCAGAGAATCCGCGACCTTGCCCCGGAAATCTTGGGCGGATGGTATAACCCGGACATGGAAAACGAGTTGGAGCAGCTTGTTTGTGTTGTGGAAAACACCCAGACGGCAGCAGCCCAGGACGCCCAGAGCTGGTGCTACATGGAGGATTACGAATGAAAATTATCCTCTACGGCGACCCACGCACAAAGAAAAACAGTGCGCGCATCCTGCAAGGGCGCGGAGGACGGCACTTTGTAGCCCCAAGCGCGGCGTTTGAGGAATACCAGACCTCTTGCCTGTGGCAGATACGCGCCCCGCCTGAGCCTATCTCTGCCCTCGTAAACGTGCGGTGCGTGTACTACATGGCTACCAGGCGCAAGGTCGACCTTGCAAACCTGATCGAAGCCACCTGCGACATACTGGTAAAGGCCGGTGTGCTGGCAGACGATAACAGCTGCATCGTTGCCGCCCACGATGGCAGCCGGGTGGACTACGACAAGAAAAACCCCAGAGCTGAAATTTGGATCGAAGAAATGGAGGATGATACATGAAAAGCATGGATGAAATTTTCAAGAAGCCCAATATCATGCGGGCACAATACCTGCCGTTCATTGGTCAGGGCGCATATCTCTACCGGTGCGGAAAGCTGTGGGCAACTGTTGTTATGACACCGGGAGGAGTTACAGATCATGTGAGCGTTCAACCAGCAAAACAATGCTATAAATTCACACTTGAAGAACGAGAATATCTCAAAAATCTTTTCTTTGAAAAGGATGAACTGGACGGATACGGCGATCTTTCCAGCATGGGAACCGTACATTTCTGGTTGCATCACATGCCGCATGAGGAGGATGATACATGACCCGCACATGGACACCTGAAAGCGAACAGCCAAAGCCGCGCACCGGCGTGGATTACCACACGGTCAAGGCATGGTTCCAGCAATGCCGGGATATGGCTGTGGCGGTTGAAGCGCAAAAGCAGAAAATCCAGCGCATCCGGGAAGTTGCCGAAAAGACCACCCCAAGCCTGAACGGGATGCCCGGCGGCGGTGGTGCCGGTGACAAGGTGGGACTTGCTGCAACGGATATCACGGACGAGCGGCGCCGCCTGCAGCAGATGGAAACAGACCTGTGCCTGCTGCGCATTGAGGCCACCCGGCGGGCGTACTGTATCACGGCAAGCAAATCCAGCAAAAAACAAGCTGACTGCCTATGCCTTTACTACGTCAAAAACAAAAAGCAGCGTGAGGTCTGCGAGGAACTGGGGCTTTCGGAAGAAAACCAGGTCTCCATCTACATCAAGTTGGGCAGCATCTATCTGGCAGAGATTTGGGACAGCTTCGGCAATGTTGCACAAACCGCACAAAACCCGCCCTGATTTTTTGCAATGCACCTTCATACTGCAAATATCCAAATGACACAGGCATTGTGCTAAAATTGGTATAAGCGGAACCGCGCATAGCGGAGCGCAGCTTGCCACGCAGTCTCCGAAACGAATCCCCCCAAAATGCTTTCCTCCAAAGGCTTGACAGGCATTTTTCTTCCTCTCGTTTCGCGGGCTGCTTCTATGTTCCGGTAGCTCAACTGGTAGAGCAGCAGCCTATTGAAGCAGCAAGTAGTTGGTTCAAATCCATCCCGGAACACCATATGGCGCATGGACTAGACAACCCGAAAGGCCGCACGTGTAACCTCCCGTGCCGAGAAAAGGCCTTAGAATCCTTGCCAAGGTGTAGCTTTCCTGACAGGATGTGCGCCAACCAACAGCCCCGGCGGAGAACCGGAGCTGTTTTTATATGGCCGCCTGAGCGCAGTTTGGAGCGCGGCGCGTGTGTGTAGACACGGCTGGTTCGATTCCAAGGGCGGCTTTTTATATTCCCGTAGTTCAAGCGATGGAACAGCGGTCTCCAAAACCGCAGGCTGCAGGTTTGAGCCCTGCCGGGAATGCCAGCTGCGTACCCTGTGAGGGGGCTGCGCAGATAGCCGGGCATATGGCGGCGAAAGTTCCAGATGCAGCGGCGCTCCACCGTTCACGTTGTCCGAAAAACTGAATGTACAGAGCGCTGCTTATTTTGATATTCTGCCGTCCGTGTGGGCGGCTTTTGTTTTGCAGGAAAGGAGATGCCAACCGTGAGATATGGTGTGCCGTATCGTGGCAGCAAGAACAAAATTGCACAGTGGGTTATCTCTAATCTTCCTGCTGGTGACACGCTGATTGACCTGTTTGCTGGTGGCTGTGCGGTCACGCACGCTGCATTACTGTCCGGAAAATGGAATCGCGTTGTAGCAAATGACATTGGCGATGCACCGCAGTTGTTTATGAATGCCGTTCATGGCAAGTACGCCAATGAAAAGCGTTGGATTAGCCGTGAAGATTTTCACCGTCTGAAAGAATCCGACCCTTACGTTTCGCTTTGCTGGAGCTTTGGAAATAATCGCACGGATTACCTCTACTCAAAAGAGATTGAACCGTGGAAAAAGGCTTTGCACTACGCAAGAGTGTTTGGCGATACATCGCTTTTGCGTGAGTTCGGAATCAATTCGGACGGAAGTTCAAAGGACATCAAGCCAAACAACGGTGAATATAAAAAACTCTATTCACAGTGGATCGGACATCAAGTAAAGCATAAAAGGCTCTATGATTTAGATCACCTTGCAAGACTAGAGAATCTTGAACGCTTGCAGAATCTTGAACGCTTGCAGAATCTTGAACGCTTGCAGA
>OGFN01000584.1_pt1 | contig 17675 bp, 15 predicted proteins | sample 1570921 | NCBI WGS metagenome assembly OGFN01 (sample SAMEA2581940, study PRJEB24529) | metagenome | biome: Human gut stool | place: China | collected 2011
CTCGGGAACGGATTCCTCACGCACAACATAGACACCGGCAGGAATGGCCGAGAGCGTTGCGGAACCGTCCGTCCCGGTCGTGACGGAGGTGGAATAGCTGCCGGTGACGGACTTCACCGAGAACACTGTGCCGGCAATCGGTTTGCCGCTCATGGCGTCCCGCTTGGTGATCTTCATATCGGGCAGTGCGTAATTTTCGGCAGTGACCGTGTACTGCTTGTCGCCGTCGGTGGTATCGACATAGACGCTGATGGGCGTAGAGTCGGCGCAGTAGCCCTCCGGGGCCTCGGTTTCCACGAAGGACCACAGGCCCTTGGTGACATCCTTGACCTCAATGATTCCGCCATTTTGGGTCACATCGCTGCCGACGATCTGACCGTCGCGGTAAATATTAAATTTTGCGCCATCCAAACCACGGGTCGTTCCTGCGGCAACCTTCCGCAGCGTAATATCAGCGTCCCCAGCCGGCGGCTTTCCCGGCTCAGATGTATTGGTGACGAGTTTTCTCGGCGCATAATAGTTAAAGAAAGCCTGACGCCCCTTAACGCTGGATTTCGCGTAGACCGCCCATTTTGCAGCTTCATCTTCTACCACAGTGGCGATGATGCCCTGTTCTGCGTATTCTTCAATTTGGCGCTGAAATTCTGCGTCTTCCTTGGCCTTTTCTTTCAACATCCAATCGATATAGCCCAGGTACATTTCATAGGTATCGGCGTTGGCGTAACCACCGCCATCGATGTCACCATCGCCCTCACCCTTGAAGGTCTGGTGATCCCACACATACGTCTGCGCAGCCATAAAAAGGCTGCCGGGGATGTCACCCTTATAGTCCGAAATGAACGTCATCATCCATTTGAAGTTTTCAAGCTGCTGGGCATCCAGCTCACCCATGCCGCTCTGCGCCAGCGCCGTTTTCAGCACGGTATCCGCGTCCGCTCCGGTGGCGGAGGTATAGGTGTAGCTGTTCAGAAAGCTGGCAGTGCCCCAGCGGTAGCCGTAGCCGCGGTCAAGGCAGTACAGCAGCTTGCCTGCCGCCATCGGGGGCTTGTAGCTGTAAGGCGTACCGTCATGGAGCAGTCGTGTTGTCCAGTAATTGGTATTGTCGGTGGGCTTGATGCCCGTTCCGCTGCCGGACGCGGCCAGCGCGGAAGTCGGGAGCAGCGTCAACAGCGTCATGATAACGAGAAACGCCGAGACGAGCCTGGTTCTTAGTTTTTTCAATGAGCTACCTCCTTGCAAAATTGCACAAGAAAAATCAGACCGAGGCTCCCCGGTCTGATTCGTGATATAGGATAACAGGATTTACTTCGTTGCCGGCTTGTCCACCGCTGAAATGCTGTATCCGCTGCGAAGAAATAGTTGGACACAGTACCAGCACTCCAAGCCGTTGGCGTCAGTCCCTCGTGCAAGGCCGACGCCGATAGCCGCATAGCTTTCATCTGTCATGTTTTCCATGTGCCCTGCGGATTTTGACCATGAATATACGAGCGTTTCCGCAAGCGCGGTTTTTTGCTGCGCAAGATAGAGCAGCGGGATCTGGTGGATATTTTCCCCAACCTGCCTGCAGTCCGTAACGGTGTAATACTTCCTGCCGTCTGGTCTGGTATGAGAATAGGCACCTGTGGCAGCCATTTCATCGGCCCGCACCTGCGCGGCCCGCATCAGTTGATCGTCGGCCGTCAAAGCTGCGATGCCATGCTCCGCACGGAGGGCGTTGGTGCGAGCTACAATATCCTGCTTTGCAGCATCCGCATCAGAAGGCGCAGCAGCAGACGGAACAGCTTCAGCGGAAGGAGCCTCGCCGGTGTAAGGCGCACCGGTTTCTATTTGCACACATCCGCTGTCCGCATCCCAGAACACATTGAAGCCGACCGCTTTGCCAATGTCGCGGAGTTTCACATAGTTGTGTCCAGCAATACCATACGCTTCCATTTGCACCTCCTGCCCATCGACAAAAATACGATGGCTGCTGCGTTCAGCGAGGATTCCCGCAGCATAGGCGGAAGCTCCGCCTGTGATAATAGCGCCGATAAAAAGGCCCGTAAACATCGTGAGGATCTGCTTCTTCATGGAAAAGCCTCCTTATTTTTGATCTACTATTCCTTTACGATCATAGAGCGGCTTTTTCAACAAAAGATTTTAAGATGCCTGAACAGCCTGCACACACCAGCGCTGACTGGAATCTCCGGCAACGCAGGTGAAGAGCGTGATCCGGTTATCCGTGGTAGAGGACAAATAGCTCCAATCGCTGCTGCTGATTTTGGTCACAGTCTCCACCAGATAGGTGCGGGTACCCATGGATGTGGTATAGGTGATCTTATCGCCTGCATCCAGATCCTTGATGCTGCCGATCACATATTTGGCGCCGCGATTATGCCCGCAGACAGCCACATTGCCGTTCCAGACGCTGGTACTGGTGAAATGTCCCAGCCCCTTTTTCATGCTGGCAGTCGTTTCGCCTTCCCAGAGATAGTAATTCTTAACTCCGATGGCAGGAATGGAGATCTTTCCGACAGCGCCGTTGGAGAGCAGAAAATCCTGTGTCAGCTCCGTGAAAGCGGGTGTCGCAGGAGTAGCTGTGGAACCGCCCTGCAGAAAACCGGGGATCTCCACAGTTCCGCCGCCGGGAGAAATTCCGTAAATGCCGCTGCCGGATGCAGAGATGCCCTGAAGACTGGGCAGCATGATTTTCTCCATCACCCCGGTTTGGGTGGTGCTGAGCTGCCCGTACTCCAGCTCGGGGATCTGGTAGTCCACCACATTTTTTCCACCGTAATTGTAGCGGGAGCCGTAGACGTCCTCATAGGAAGAGGAGGGATAGTATTCCGGGGTGCCATCGGTTTCAAAGGAATAATCGGCAGCCTGTGCGCTGACCGCCATCGCAGAAAGCATGGCAGCCAGAGTCAAAGTCAATGAGAAAAACTTCTTCATACGGGAGCCTCCTGTTCTTCTTCAGCGGGAACGGTAAATTCATGCCAGTCATTGTGCTTGCTGGCTTGGATCGTGTAAGTATGGTCACTCTGCGGGAAAGAAACGGTGAACTCGCGCCCAGCCAGATGCCTGGCAAGGGATTTTTTCACCTCAACCGCGACGGTATCTCCTGGATTCAGTGTGAGAGAGCCTGCATCGATAGCGGGAACCTCGCTGTCAGGCTCCACACGAAATTTGGCGATCAGCCGGTACTCTCTGGGACTGCTGCCCGGAACATACACATAGACATTTCTGCGGCGGCGCAGCAGGATGAGTACGGCGGCGGTAATACCCGCGCAGAGCAGCAAGGCGGTGAGGATCAGCAGCGGAGCGGAAAGGCTTCCGTTATCCCAGATATATGTTTTCTCGGGGACGATCTCACTCCCGGTATAAACCACGGTATAAGTGATGCTGTCCACACCTTCTGCAGTAACGGTTCCGTGATATTCCGCCGTGGTGACATAGCCTGTGGCAGCCTGATAACTGTTGGAGGCGGAATAGGTAGCGACCGCCTGATACTGGGCAGGAACCAGCGCCTCGCCGACAAGCGCCGTGCCGGTGACCTGCCATTCCACATTGGCAAGGGAGAGCGTTTTTCCGTTTTTGACGGTCGTGGCCGGCACATAAGACATGTCGTTGCGGTCCAGATTGCCGATCACCTTTGTCTCGGTGGTTTTGCTGTATTTGGTGGTGTAGCCGGACGCCTCCGTGGAAAGCGTGGTATGATCCAGCGCCAACTCGCCGGAGAAACCGCCTTTTTCATAGGGCATACTGGGCGAAAGCTCTGCGAGGATCTGCGCAAGGTCATTTTTGGCGGTGTTGACTGTGACGGTTTCCGTTACAGTTTTGCTTTCCAGATACGGGTGTTCCACCTTGGTGGTATAGGCCCAGGTATAAAGATAGCCGTCGTAGGAAAAGTCCTCTTCCTTCAGATCATCTGGGTCAACCTCCGGGGAAAGCGTGTAGGTTTTTACAAGCCGCTGCTGGCCGTTCAGGTTTTCCGCTACCAATGAATCGGGAACCTGAGCGGCAAAGGCGCTGACCGTCAGCGACATGGCAAGCAGCAGGCAAAGGGCCAGCTTTGATAAGCTCTTCATGGTGGCCTCTCCTTTTTTACAAATTCTGTTTGATGATTCTGGTGATGATGCCGACGGCGATGCCGCGTTCCTCATCCAGACGGGTAACGGCAAAGCTGACGTCGTCTTTTTTTCCGGGCATTCGCCGGTCATAGCAGGTGTGGGCAACCGCATTGACACCGTTGTTGAGCCGGATGAACACAACGCCGTGCCGCACATCGGTCACTCTGCCGGCATATTTGCCCTGCAGGACGCATTTATCCAGATTGCTCTGGTTGGCGGCGGACGAAACGCTGCGGATATCTGCTGTGATGGAAATATGGTTGATGTCGCCGCGGTCAATGGTGAGCACACGGACAAGAACACGGTCGCCGACGCTGTAATACTCGCGGGCATCACCGAACCATGCGGCAGACAGATCGCGGGCGAAAATCGTACACTCCACGCCGAACACTTCTACACGCAGGACTTTTTCCGCAACACCAATGACGCGCGCCTGTACGACGCGCCCTTCATAGATCATGGGGATGCCCTCTTCATTGGCGTCCAGATAGAAGGTCTGACGCTTACGGAGCATGGCGGCCTTTCGACTTGCCACAACGCTGCGGGCGGTGTTATCCAGACCCCGGACGATGAAATCGATCTCCGCGGTGAGCATGGTCGCAAGGATACTGTTCATCCGCTCCATAAACGGCTTGTATTTCGCTCCATACGGAACGGGCCCGGAATAGAGCATCATTTCTTTCAGCGGGATCGCAATGCGATAACCCTTGTAGTCAACGACAACGATAGTACGGCCGGAAGGGGTCTGCTCCACGCCGTCCAACGTTCCGGTCAAAATACGACCGGCAATATGCGAGGTCTTGATCTCATGCCAGATGACCTCACGGCGTTCTTCTTCCGTTTCGATACGGTCTTTTGCATCAACGGTCAGAATGTAGAAGTCACGGCGTCCGGCAGGTGCGGGAGGTGCAGTGGACTGCGGAGCAGCTTCACCATCTGCGGATTCCGTTTCATCTTCAGTGGGCGGAGCATTTTCCGCATTTCCTTCCAGCAAAAGCGCATCCAGAGCATTTTCACCGCTGCTGTCAAGGGGTGCCGGAGTGCTGCTGTTCAGCTCCTGTAAAATGCTGTCGTACTCCGGATCTTCCGCTGCTTCATCGGAAACAGGGACCGTCTCTGCGGCATCAGCGGTGTTTTCGGCATCCGGCTCGTTTTCCTCAACATCTGCTGTGCCGCTCATATCGCCGGAGCCGAGATCAACTTCCGGGGGTTCTGCCAGCGGAGTTTCCGTGTAGTCGCTGCCGGCGGCCTCCACCTGCTGCTCAGAAAGTTCTTTGCCGGATTCGGTTTCCATGAACTCTGAGGAGAAATCATCAGGGGGCGGGATCGTTTTTTTCTTGGGCATTAAGTATCCTCCTTTTTCTTCATAATGGATTCTTTGGTTACGGCAACGACTTTTTCAGCCGACGCAGGCTTTTTCTTTTGCGCCGGCTTCTTATCCGCTGCCTGAGATGGCGGCGCCGATGGAGTTTGCTTTTCCTGCGGCTGATTTGCCCGCCATGCAGGGACATGGGAGGCGGCCTTGCTCGGCCGCAGCTTCTTCGCCTCGGGATGTTTGGAATAGTCGTACTTATCCACCTCCAGTACATTCTTGCCCCGAATGAGGATCAGGGCTTTATCAATATCCATACGCAGCACCTCGTCCATGGTCATCAGCTTGCGCCGGCCGACACCGCTGGTTTCCCGGTATTCAGGCGTGTAATTGGATACGCGCCATGTTCCGAGCTGTTTGGCTTTACTGGTGACAGAGATACTGGCCTCGCCGGTCCGGTCAGAAATAAATTCCGCCGTCAGAGCATCTGTACAGCCAAGAAAAAGCTGCACATCGCAGTTGCCCAGAATTTCCTGCCACTGGTTGTAGGGATAGCGGTTCTGAAGACCTGCTAAGTTCTGGAACACACATGACATGGACAGGTTTCTGGAACGAATGACCGAAATTTTTCTCGATAGATCTGGGATCACTCCACAGGCACACAGCTCTTCACCAAGTACATGAACAGGAACCGGAAGCGCCCCACCGGGGCAATGTTCGTCCGCATAGCGAACCAGGCGGATAAACACAAAGGAAAGAAACAGCGAGGAGAGGAAATCAAAGGTGCTGTCCTGATCGCTGGTAATGCAGTAATACGCGCATGGCTGCTTTCCCGGGAGTTCCAAATCGATCTCGTTGTAGGATGTGATGTTGCGAATATCCCGGTTTTGGAAAACCTGCAGTCTGGAGCCGAGCCCGATGATAACGCCGCCGCGCACACCCTCCGACGCCTGCTTGAAAATGCTGTATGGCGCTTTGGCAGGATGCGTGAGGGGAAGAACATCAAAAAGCGCATTCAGTTCCTTTTCGGAACTGGCGGTGAGCAATTGGTACACTTCGCCGATGTTTTGCTTTTTCTTGGGATAGCTGGTGGAAACATAGAGGACCAGCGCCTTGAGCAGATTCATTTCGGCGCTGTCCCAGAAGTGGTCACGTTCTTCGCCCCCTGTGTTTTTGATGATGACGTCACAAAAAAGCTGGGCCATCAATTCCTGACCGCCGACCTCCGCAAGACAATTCCATGAATCGGAGGCTGACGGTGTGACCAGATTGAACACACGGACGGTATAGCCCTGATCCCGCAGATATTCGCTGGTCTTTTCGTACAATTCGGACTTGGGGTCACAGATCACAAGGCTTGACTTCCGCGCCGCGCATTGGAGAATCATGTTGACGCAAAAGGCTCTTGTCTTCTTGGAGCCGCTGGCGCCGTAAACCGCAAGATTCCCGTTAAATCGAGTCTTTGGAGGAATACAAATGACCTGATGATCCAGCTCTCCGAGAATCGTACCGGAATGCTTGCGAATATCCGGGACAAGGTCAAGCACCTCGGTCAGCTCCTTGCGGGACATAAAGCCTGCGGTGCCGTAGGTTCCCTTGTCGGAATAGACCAGATTGCGCTGCCGGTCGTATTCGCCGCCCTCACTGTAGCCCATTCGCATGACCATGAGGATCAGCAGCGCCAGCGCACCGATGCAGAGGCCGAGCCCATACAGCCCATACGGAAAGTGGAAGGCTGCCGCAAGGCAGGGAAAGAATCCGGTGTCCGGGAATGCGGGAGACGTCCCAAACACGGCGCCGGCCTCCTGCCATGCACGGTAATTGGAAAAAAGCTGCGAGAGGTAGCCGCTCCCGTAGAGCAGCGCCAGCGCAGCGATTGGAATAATAATGAAAAGCTGAATCAGCTTCTTTTTAGGAATAGAGCACGCTCCTTTCAAACTGTTGAAAATCAATGCTTTGCAGCATCACACACTGCCCGCAGATCTCCCGCAAGGCTTCTTCCTGGTAATCGAAGCAGATCAATGTCCCCGTCATTCCGTGCAGCTCCAGCGCGGTATCGAAACGCCGGATGCGAGGAAAATCACAGGTGTAGGCGAATAGAACAGGATTCCCCTCGCTGTCAATGGCGTCGTTCTCGACGCGCCAATTTGGTATCCCCTCATGGAGCCCGTCTGCAAGGATTGCATCGAGCGTCCTGCGCTGCTGCGTGTCGCATAAGAGGCGAAGGATCGCTTCGCCATAACGGTCATTGGTCAGATAGTAGAAATGCGGAAAGCTTCCATCCAGCAGGAAATAGCTGTGCGCGTCCGGCTGCGTCAGGATAGAAAGTTGTTCCATGGTGGAGCCGAACACGATCCCGGAAATCTCCGCATCGGGCATGACCCCTTCGGTTTGCAGCAGAGCTTTGAACCGCAGTTCAGCCTTGTACTCCCATTTCATCTGCGCTTTGGCGGTGTTATAGGTCAAAAAAATACCGCCATCCGTCAGCAGGATGCCGGTTGCGCGTGAACTTTTGATTTTCGCCCCTTGCGGGCCGATCTCTTTAACCTCTCTGGAGGTGTAATAGGCGGGGATTGCCGCACTTTGGCTGGCAGCGGAAAAAGGGGCCTTTTCCCATGGAAAGGCCGGAATGTCAGCGTTGTGCATGATGGTCAGGATCTCAGCCATCCGGTGAAGCCGGAGCCGTCTGGAAATTTCGCTTTTGAGCTTGTTTGGCTCAGAACTGCCGGTCAGGTAGGCTGAAAACCATTCGGGAGCATCAGCCAACAGCAGCCGTTTGGCTGACGAGGTGAGCCGAAGACCGCGCAGGCCGTCTTTGGAGAAGGTACGCAGCAGCCCATCTCGCCGGAGGGCGGTAACGACACTTTCGAGGTATGCGGAACCACCCAGCAGGCGGCTGATTTGACGGATGGGGTATTCACCGCAGAGGGCGGTCAATGTCAAAAGAAGATAGGGCAGCGTATTTTGAGCTGGCAGCTGCCGGGGCTTTCGAGGCATAAACCGTGCTGCCTCCTTGTACGATATTTTACCGTAGGGCTTTATAGCTTGGGTAATTTTGCGGCCGGATCACCTTGAAAAAACGCAGTATTTTCAGCGCTTTCAGGGCGCTTTTTGTACCTTGGAAAATAAGCGCCCATAAAAGGTCAAAAATCCGATATGCTTTTTACACCATTCTGGCGCTCTGCAAGCCAGGCCGGAAACTGCGTGCTGTCCATGAGAAAAAGCCGTGTGCAATCCTCTTCGCCCAGCTCTGTGGTGTTGTAGGCGTCGCACAGCAGCCCATTGTCATCCGTCAAGATGAAGGAGGCCGCAACATCCAGAAACTGCTTCAGTTCCAGATTGTCATAATCGCGGATACGGCGCTCTGGCAGCTCCTGCGCATAGATATGGGAAAAGCAGACCACACAATGCTGAAATTGCGGCATAGTGTGGTGGGCGGCGTAATCGGAGAGCGCGGAGGTAAACGGATCCAACAGGAACTCCGTGCTTTGGCGCTGCCTGCGCTTTGGCAGAAGGCACGGGAGCTTGATCTCCAGAATGCCGTCATTTTCGCTGATCTCAATACCCTGCATGGTTTCAGCAGACCGCAGATATTCCTCTTTTTTGATGCTGGTAGTGGCATAGATCAGGTGGCGCAGCCGGCAGGTGATCCGCTCGGCCCGCAGCGCCGCATCCGTGGACAACACCTCGTAGTTGTCGGGATAACGCTGGATATCCGTCGTGTTCATGGCATAGAGCGCATTGTTCAGCCGTTCGATCTCAGCCAGAATAGATGTAATTCTTTGTGATATGATGGCCCTGTTCAAGAAAAAACTCCTTATTCGATTTGATAATACTGCACTTCGCCGCCCGAAGAGACGGTACAGTAGCCGCTGGTGTTTGGTGTGTGGATCTCGGCAATCTGCTCCGGCTGCTCAATCAGAACGATGTATTTGGGCGGAACCTCTTTTACCGCGGAGAGCATTTGGTTGATAAGCTGCTCTTTACCCGGCTCCGCGTAAATGATCTCGTAAACTTCGCCATCCGCAAAAAAGATGATTTTGGCGGGATAGTCACTGACAGAATGATATTCCACCTGCTCCATAAAGTCGGTAAGAACCCAAACGGCCTTTGAAAGCCCGTGATCGATGCTCTCCTCCGCATCAGCGGGAATGCGGTAATACTCGCCGCGCTGCACAATGCGGCCCTGCTTTTGCAGGTAGGACAGCAGATTTCGAATTTTACTTTCCTTGTGCGGATAGAGCTTCAAAAGCTGCATCTCCGTCAGAGCACGGTACATGGAAACATCCCGCAGGAGGCCGGCGGCTTCCTGCCCATAGATCTGTTCCCTCGTTTTCATTGAAACATCTCCTCGTTATGCGTATTGAAGCCGTATAATCGCCGTATTGCTGTTGGTTGTGGAGCGTTATACGTCTTAAATGCGTATTGTGTACGGATTAGCATGGATGCTGCTTTGGCGCAGCACGCTGAGCAAGCTCGGCCAACTCCCGGCGATCTGTGGTGATTAATTCCTTTTCCATTTGACTGCATTTGATCTCCACGGCAATATTATTGTTATTTGTGCTGATGAGAGCGCTGCCGCGCTCAAAGTGCGTAATTTCCATCAGCTCGGCTTCAGAAAGGTGAAGAACACCCTGAACACGCTGGGCTTCCTCCTCTTCCAGATTCAGCAGGATCTTCGTTTTGCTGTTGTTGATGATGCCCTTGCCATATTTACCGTCGTCCAGCGCAAAAAAGTCATTGAGGTCCTGTGTGGCGCAGACAAGGCTGCCGCCATAGCCGCGGATCGTCTTGGCAAGCTCCAGAACGGATTCGGCGGCCTGCCGGTTGCTGCTGGCGCCGATGAGCTGCCAGCACTCGTCCACGAAGATGGCTTTTTCCGCCGTGCGGTTCTCTTTGGCCTTGTCCCATACAAAGTCGAGAGCAACAAACATCCCCACCGTCAGCAGATCACCGGTCAGCTCAGAAATATCAAGGACGATGTACTTGTTGTCCAGCGCTACATTGGTTTGCTGATTGAAAGAGCGGGCAGAGCCGTTGACCAGCCGGTTCAGGATGTTGGAAAGGCGCTTTGTTTCCGGAGAGGCGGCAAGAATTTCATACAGGTCGCCCAGGATTGGCATTTCTTTATAGCGCCCGGGATGTTTCGGCTGTTCCAGAGAAGCATTGTCATGTGTGATGCCCTTTGTCCCGTAGGTGCAGATCATGGCATCATCCAGAAGCTGCCGCTCCTCGTGGGACATGTCCGGAATTAAGAGACTGAAAAACGTGTGCAGCCGCTGAATTTTGGCTGCCAGCAGAGATTTTTCCGCGCCGGGGCCATCCAGCAGATCGTCCACGGACTTATCTGCCTTGCGGATCTCCATGATGTTGATGCAGTTTTGAGAAGCCGGAGATATGGAGATAAACTGTCCGCCGATGTTGGAACAGGCCCGGTGAAACTCATGCCCTTTGAGCGGCGCGATGATAAAGACCTGAATTCCCTTGCGGCGCATACGCAGAGCCATCAGCTGAAGTGTAAAGGTTTTTCCGGCTCCGCTGGTTCCGAGAATGGCGATATTGGCATTCTTGTAGACGCGGGAATCGAAGATGTCCACGATGATGAGAGAATTGTTGTGTTTATTGACGCCGAGAAGAATACCGTTGTCATCGCACATCTCATAGCTGGTGAAGGGATAGCAGCTGGCGGCTCCCGTTGTCAGAACATTCCGCTTAGACCGCTCATAGAGCTGGCGCTCCAGAGAAACCAGAGGAAGAGAGGATAAAAAAGCCTGCTCCTGACAAAAGGAACAGGTCTGTACATCCATGTCCTGCGAAAGCAGGAGTTTTTTCATTTCCGCGACCTTCCATTCAAGGTCGTCCACGCTGCCGGCTGTGACGGTGATAAGCAGGTTCAGATAATAAAAATCCTCATTGTTGGAAAGACCGTCTTTTAGAAAATAGCCGCTGCGGATCGCACCGTCGAGATCGTCAAAATCCGTATTGGTATCGCTGGTTTCCTTGATTTTGCTGCGGTTGATACGGAGCTGCTGCCCCAGCTTTCTGACCATGCGGTCCTTTGGCTGCCGCGCGAGAAAGACGTCCAGATCGATCCCGTCGCCGGCGTTGACCAAAAGGCTGAGCCAACCGGCGGGAACGCGCGCTTTATAACCATCTGATGGGACAAGAAGATAGGCATAATACAGCCCATCTACACAGAGGTAGTTTCCATGGGTAAGGTCGATGCTGTCAGGGGCATAGAATTCATTGACGGGAATTGCGTTGATGTCCCGTCCGGAGGCCATGTAGTCTGCCAGAACGGACTTCACCCGTTGGTAGAATGGCTCACTGCTGGCCCTGCGGCAGAGAATGTTATAAAGAATCTCCGCCGTGGCGTCGTCCTCGTTCTCAGGGGAAATGACCTCGTTGCCGCACTGCCGCAGATAATTTGCCGCCGTGCGTGCGGCTGTTTGCAGGGAAGCGATTGCATCCTCTTCCTCATGGCCGCGTTTGGTTCCGGGCAGCGGCTCATACTCGAAAACGAGAAAAAAGCGCCTTGTGATTGCCTCACGGGAGCCAAGCTGCCGAATGAGCTTCAGGTAGTCTTCCTGCAGGACACGGCAGCGCGGATCCTGCTCATGCTCCAGCTCCCTGCGGACGGTATCCAGATGCCGGTTAATGTCCGCACGTTTTGTCAATGCCTTGAATTGCACCTTGACCGGGGCAATTTTCAGATAGGAAATGAAGGAGTAAATGATGCTGCGCTGCTCTCTCGCGCTGCGCAGCAGGAAGTTGACGGGAACCACCTCTACAACCTTGACATAGCGGTGATCTCTTGTATAAATGACACCGTGCTCAATCTTCTCGATAGGGATATAGTCCGCCAGGGCATTGAGCGGCTGAACGGCTTCTTCCTCCTGCAAGAAGGTCTTGAACTGCGTCACGCTGCGCTGCTTCAGATCAACAGAAAATCGGCTGCGGCTTTTGGGGAGCGGAGGATCTTCTGCTTCACAGTCGCTTTTCCGCTGCTGCGCCCAGCTGGGCAGCAGCGTTTTTCCATTTTTGCCGCCCTGCGTCCCATCGCGTGAAAGGATTCTGCGGTTGTGCAGAAAGCAAAAGAACAGGCGGATAAAAGCGGACAGGCTCATGCCGGATACGCCGATCAAAGCGAGAAGCACCAGCGGAAGAGCTGTCAGGCATAAAATCACAACGCGGACGGTGAGAGAAAACGGAAGGTGCAGAACCGGCACACCAACCGCAAGGCCAAGGATGACCGCCTCAATCGTATTACGGGTTTTCAAAAGCCCGCCGAAGAGTGTGCCGCCCTCCATAAAGTTGGGAGGGATCACATACACCTCAAATTCTTCCGGTTTCATAGACAGCCTCCCTTACATCCGGCCTTTCCGCTTCGGCGGATTGGGCATCTTCTTGACGATCTCCTTATGATAGTCGATTTCACCGTCCGGTGCGGTAAACGGCTTCTTGATTACGGTATCAACGGCATACTGCTTGTACCATTGGACGCCATCGGCAGAGAATACCTTCTGGTGTTCACCGTCCGGCGCGGCATATTGCCCGGTATGGTACATTCCAAAGGAAATGCCCTCCGGATGCTCCGGAGAATACTCTGTGCCGGTGATGCGCCCGCCGCCGATCTCAATGTTGGAATAGGATATTTGCGGTGCGGCGTCTCCCTGAGCGGTAATGCCCATGTAGGAGGACAACGCCTGTGACGCAAACTCTCCGGTGATGGAGCCGGTGGAGTGCAAGTCTCCGGCTGCGACCATACCGATCACATCGTTGGCAAAACGCCCGCCCTCCAGCATGGAATTGGTAAAAATACGCCCGCCGAGGCCAACGGAATGCTGTGACTCCCTGTGGAGTGAGGAAACCGAGGCAGTTCGGGTACTGGCGGTGACCTGCTGATGGGTCACACCCGTCTGCGACTTTTGAGAAGCGCTTTCGCTGCGCGTCTGCTTTGCCTGATGAACAACGCTTGCTGCCTGCCGCTCGGCATTTACAGTACGCTCCGTGGCCTGATGCGCGGCGGACATGGTGGAGGAAGACGCTCTCTGTGTCGTTTGCGTCGCAGTTCTTACGGCATCATTGGTGATTTTCCGACTGACAACGCCGGCCAGACCACCTTGCAGAAAGCCGGAAGATCCGGATGCGGCGGTGCCTGTGCGGCTGGAGGCTCTGTCGGCAAAGTTACCGACAACTTTTCCAGCCATGCCGGCAGCGAGGGAGACACCCTTGAATGCGACCATCGCTTCACCCAGCATAGAACCGCCGGTGTGCCCTACATTGACACCGATGCTTGCCATGAAGCTGTCGATTTTCTGCGAGACTTTGAGAAAGCCAACCGCACAGAGAAACCAGACCAGGACGTTCCCCGTCACGGCCTCGCGGCTGGAACTGCTGACTGCGGCTTCAACATCGCTTTCCTCCAGAGCAAACGCAGGTACCGCCAGGGCAAGCGCAAGCAAAAGAACGGTGCCCAGCAGCGGAATGATTCTATGATATTTCTTCGTGGTAATGACCTCCTACATGGAAAGCGGATTTGAGATGAATGTGCCGACCATCGTGATAAACAGCCGAAGACACCATGCGTTCATCAGCAGCAGGAATATCTGCCCGCCGAACATCCGGCACCAGCTCTTAAAAATATTTGCGGTGGATTGCGATGCGCCCATGGCAAAGGCTACCGGTGCGGTATAGACCAGGACGCCCAGCAGTACATACCGTTCTGCCGCTTCAAACAGCAGCTTAATGTAGTTCCACGCAAGAATCAGTGTCAGAATCAGAACGATCAGCGCAACGCCGCCGTTGGCACAGACGCCGATGATGGTCAGCAGAACAGAATTGAAGCTGGCAAAGTCCAAAGAAGGAAGCTCTGAGGACAGTATCCACGCATAAGGCGTTCCGCCTATCGTCAGCGCAATGTTTACGATTTCATCTGCATAGTACGCAAGCACAATGAACAGAATCGCCTTGGCGGTCAGCTTGACCGGATCCTCTGCGTCCACGCCCAAGCCCAGTCCATAGTTCTTGAACAGATTCCAGACCCAGCCCAACAGGATCAGCCCGATGGCAAGTGCCACCAGAAGGCTATACATGGTTTCCGCTGCGGGAAAATATCGCAGAAATGTGTTCATGTCACAGCCCAATGCCCCCAAAACAGAGGTGTTGATCATATCCAGACCGTACATGATCTGCTCCGCGATCCACTCTACAATGCCATCTAAAATGCCCATGATTTACGAGGCGGTCCACTGCCCGCCGCTGAAGAAGGGCGTAACATAACTCATAATGAAGCCGAGACCGTTCAAAACAGCCCATGTGATGATGATTCGCTTGAGCCAAGCCCGGCTTTCATCGACGGTTCGGCCGCTGCGGGAGAAATTCATCATCAGCAGTGCGACTGCGGCCGTAACGATAGCTGCAATCGTGGAGATGCCGAGGATCTGCGTATAGACATCCCGCATGATCTCATTGGCCTTCTCCCACACGGTTGCGGCAGAGGCCGGCTGACAGAGAGAAGCGGATAGCGTGGCGGTCAGAAACGCCGCATACAGCCAACGGCCGATATTGCCACGTGGCTTTTTCCCGATACGGGGAGACGGACACTTGTGCTTCAAAAGCATTACCTCCTTGTGTTGCCCAAAAGCAGGAAACAGCACCCAGCGAAAGCCGGATGCTGTTTCATTGACCGCAGAAGGGCAGAAAAAAAGACGCGCATCAAAAATGGCGTCCCCCTGCGGCTGCTTTTGGTTTGTTTATAGTTTTGAGCATACTTAGTTTAACATACGGCGATTTTGCGTTCAATAGCAAAACCCTTCCAATTTCCTCCCAATTCTCTTTCAAAATACTCTCACACATCTGGCGGGAAAAAGCAGTCCAGCGTTTTCAAAGTGTCCTGCGCGGAAAATCCCCAAAGGACAGAGCTTAACGCTTCCACGGCAGCTTTGCGCAGGCGGTAGTAGGTGCTGAAGCTAATGTCCCTGATATGCGGGTGGAGCGCTTCAATGATCTCCTCCACATTTTTCAGCTTCTGTGGGGATAAAAATGAGTAATACAAAATCCAGTAGTACACCTCTCCGCTCTGGTGGTGCGTGCGGAGAAGGTTGACGGAATTTTCAAGCAGGGTCAGCATTTTGTAGCTGCGCTCAATGCACCTGGCATGATTTTCGATGTCCGTGCCGCCGAGATCCGCGCCTGCCATATAGATGGACTCCAAAAAATCTTCAATGCTGCAATCATAATCAATGCGAAACTGATTTTTGACCTGTCGGATAGACAGTTCCAGGCTCCATGTTACATCTCGATATTTTTTGAGCAGTCTCCATGTGTCGTGATAGCGGGCATCCTCTTCCGGCCGTTTTTCATACATCTTTCCTGACATTGTCGCACACTCCTTCCGCTTCAGCATTTGGGATGATCGTCATTTCAAACCGATACAACGGACTGCCGGCGCCGCAGCAGATCGCAAGTCCCGCTGAGATAGTGCCTTTCTCTATTCCTACCGTGCAGTCGTCGGATAATGGATATAACATATATTTGGATTTGGGGCATGAAAGGCAGGGAATCCCCTGTGTCTCAAGGGCTTGTAGCACTTTTCGGATGAAGAAGAGTATGTGCGGTTTTGAAACGCTGGAGAGTCCCGTTGAAACGCTGATTTGCTCATCGGAAATTGTGCTGGCCTCTGGCGGAGTGGTATCCGGCACGGATACGCGAAGATTCAGACACATAGCGACCTCCTCCTTGTCTATCATGACATCTGAAATTTGGAACATGGTGGAAAGATAATTTTTCAGGTAGATCACTGTTCCGCTGCGGCCAGGGAAGGTCAGCAGTGAGAGGTGATCGAGTTCGGACAGCTTTTTGAGGATCCGGCCTACACTGGAACGGGAGATCCCCCAACGCGCGGACAATTCGGTATAATTGACAAGTGGATTTCCTGTGCCGTTCCTGAAGTACGCAACTGGTCCGATTTCAGAGCCGCGCACCTGCTGATCCTTGTAAATTGCGGAGATCCAGAGATCCAGAAGGGCATCCATCTCAGACGCGCGTCCTGCGGAAATCAATTCTGTGGCTGTTGAAACAGGGATGAAGAAAAAGCCTGAATCTTTTTGGCAGGGGCAGTTATAATCGAGCGCGGTGTTGTTGCGCCGCCAGTCTGTAATGGAGAACTTTACAATATGCCCGCGACCAAGGCGGGTAAATGTAATGAGCTGCCGATCCTGCAAGGATTTTAGGATCGCAAATGCCTGATAATGGAAACGCACGCGAAACCATTCTGCAATATCGGTGATAGAGCAAACCCATTCACCAGGATAGACCGTATATGAAATTCCATCTATGCGTCGGTAAGAGGTCCTGAAGTTGACATAGGAGCAAAGAACGGTATAATAAAAAAGACCGGAGCATCCGCCTGTGCGAATGCCCCGGTCTGCAATCAGAGTTTGTATAAATTCTCGATAGATTCGGCATCGTGGATAATCCACGATCTGCCTGAGTTCAAGCTGATAATTTTTCATGTAGGAAACCTCCTTGAGCCGGATACATCAGCTAAATTGTATCCCGTGCTAAATGGTAAGTTAGGAGCGTTTAGATGCTAAAAACCCTGCTAAACGAATCAAGGAATATGATGGTATTGAAGAAATCGTTCCGTGCGCTTGGTGCAATAAAGAGCATTGAAAAAGGGGCGTGATAGTGCATGGAACTTATTTCAATGCAACTATAGCGGTTTATGTGACATTAAATTTGAGGCTTGGTAAGGATGAGGTCGGCAGTTCGAATCTGCCCAGCAGCTCCAAAATGTGTTGATGAAAGATGCAGCACAGAAAACGCCGCACGAAAGTGCGGCGTTTTCGCATATAATGCGCCACTTTTAGAATGAAAAAGTTGCAAAAACTCGATTTTTCAAAATCTCAGTTTTGCCCAGCGAGAGGCGACATTTTGAAGATGCGCCCTGCCAGATTTGTGGTCTGGTGTGGTTCGAACACTGAGGCTTAAAAAAGAATAAAGAATAAGAAGGCAGGCCGCCGTTCGGCTCCCTATGTGGGAGCGGACGGCGGCCTTTTTCGACTCATAGGTGCTTATGTTGCTTTCGCTTCGTTTGTCTATCATTCCTTGGTGGTGTTGGTAATAGCTTTTACTGGACCTTTCGGGTATGCTTGCGTTACAAAAAACGAGGAGGTATCCGAGAATGGCAACCACTAAAAACTTGTGTGCTCAGATCCCCATCGACCTGCATGAGCGGGTCAGCGAAGAAC